>Ga0207716_100034_pt1 | contig 240955 bp, 218 predicted proteins | sample TtaePargueraPR_FD_187739 | JGI IMG/M metagenome (GOLD analysis project Ga0207716, IMG submission 187739) | Aerobic enrichment media microbial communities from Bioluminiscent Bay, La Parguera, Puerto Rico - Tt and P2 (5) (SPAdes) | ecosystem: Environmental > Aquatic > Marine > Unclassified ... | reverse complement strand
CGAGTCTTGCGCTTCTTGGTCTGGTACTCGGCTTCGGAGAAAGTGATCTGATCCATGGTGGCAACGAATCCTATGCGGTTGGCAATGGCCGTATTATCGCCGATTTTGAGACTTATTCAGAGTCTCCCTAGGAGTGGGCGCCTAAAACTCGCTGTCGAAGACGGACAGCGTCGAGATATCTTTCACTGTCCGACCTCGACGGCGATGGCATAAAAACGTTTTTTTGTCCTTTTTTATATATAGTTAAGTTTACTTGCATTTTAATTAGCACCATACCATACCGCATGCTAATTACTTTTTCCTGCACATATTACAACCCTCAATTTCACCGTCGAAATAGGACGGCGAGTTACATACATTTACGTTCTGTAGCAATTCATCCAATTCCGCATCTTGGCCATTCTAGGCCAGTTGCGCTCCGATGAGAGGCATGATTATTCTAAAAATGCGAACACGATTTGGCTCTCCCCGAAGCATGAATCCAGTGATTTCTGACCTCTGGTTGGAAAGATGTTTGTAGAGGGCGATCCGGGGGGCGGGGGATATATATATCCCCCGCCCCCCGGATCGCCATCAAGAAAACATCCCTTTCCAGGTAGTGGATGAAATTGACTGCGAGATCTCAGCAAAGGAAATGCCGCGACGTGGGTCGAATCTATCAACCATTAGAGAATCAAACATGAACTATGCCGTCCTAAAGAATCAACTCCAGAACCCAGACCTCACGACTGCTATGGAGAACCCAAGCGCTTACTCCGAGGCCTTTTTCTCAGTACACAGCTCAGATATCGAACCAAGACTGGCAAGCTCGCCCCAAAATCGGCAATACCTGGTTGAGGGGTTCGTTCCTCAGGGTATCGCGGGACTTTTAGCTGGCCCCGGCGCAGTCGGTAAGACGATGTTGACCATGCAACTCGGCGCTGCAGTGGCCACTGGAACCGAGTTCCTCGGCCAATCGTGCAACAAAGGTTCAGTCCTGATGTATCTCACTGAAGACGATGACTGTGAGATAGCCCATCGCCTACACCGAATTCGGCAAACCCTGGACGGGAATACCTACCCAGATTTCGTGAAGAATCTCAAAATTTTCCCAAGTCCATTGATCCACTTGCCCATGTTTGATTACGACCCATCAACGGGTGCTCCTGCTGCCACGCAACATTTTGGGAATTTCTGGGCTGCAGCACAGAAACTAAAGGATCTGAAATTAATCGTGATCGACAGCTACACGCGCATCAACAATCTGGACGAAGTAAATCATTCCAATGCGAGTTACGTGGCTCTCTGCCTCGAAATGTTGGCGCGAGACACCGGCGCAACAGTTCTGATGATTCATCACCCTCCCAAACATGGCAGCAGTGATACCAGAGGATCCAGCGCCCTGCTCAATGCGCTTAGATGGACCGCCAGCCTGGGATACCCGAAGAAAGGATCCGCAGGAAACAGTGGGCTGAAATTAACCGTCGCGAAGCACAACTACGGACCGGCGGTTTTTTACCCGCTTCAACGTCAAGAAAATGGACTTCTCTGCGTCGGGCCAACAAATCCACGGGAAACTCAGGAAGAGCGTGATTCGCGGATTATTGACGAGGTTTGTAGCTACATTGAGGAACACAGCGACGAAAAGAGCTTCGTGACTTACTCAGAACTTCGGGACCTCACCGGCTTGGATCCAGAAAAGCATTTCCAAATCCGTCAGTCAGAAATGAAGAGCCTCCTCAAAGAAGCTTGCAAGCGAGGAAGACTGAGTCATGACCAAAAGAAAGGATACACGCTGGCTTTGGCGCAAACTCTGAGTGCTCCAAAGCCAAAGGCCAACGTCCAAAACTATGAGGTCATTTAGCAGTATGCACTCAACCTCGGCGATCACCTCAATCCGGTCTGAGAATCTCACGGCCAACCTAGGAGGCCGAGACGAATTGCGAAATTCGATTGATTAGACCGAAAAAGCACAGGAAACCAAAGAGTATGGTTATGGACATGAAAACTCAGAAGCAATGGGAAGACCTGTTGGATGGCATCACTATCGAGAGCTCCGTCCAATACATCGATGCCCAAGAAGTTTCAAAGAGCTATAAGTCGAAAGTAACGGAGACGCATATCCAAGGCGTTTTGATCAATGAAGGTCTCTTACCGGGACTCGGAATTGGGGTCCGCTGCTCCCGGCCCTTCACCTGCATTCAGCCAGGCCACCGCGACTATGCGGAAGCAGAGGATTTTCAGATGGCGCCCGACATCGAGTGGAAATTCTTCTATGAGGACGTCCATGGCGACACGATGGACGAGCGTTGGGACGAAGCTGAGATGATAGATCTTCTGCGTTCGAACACTGACATTGCCAGATTTGACCCTATGTTGGAGATCGATAGCTACAGATAATTAAAGAAATATCCATAAAGACCCTTTAAAATAGCGACCAGCTACAACCCAATCGCTTGGTGGGTTCAAGGATTCATGTATGCTAAAGAAAAGCCGGGCCAGCCAGCGGTGCCCCATAACACTGGCAGCACGCCACGAATGCCCTCCGTTCGGGGGCGTGCAAAATTGCTTTTAACTACCATCTCTAACGAACACCCTTGGCTACCAAGCCGGGTGATTAAGAAAGACCTAGGAAACATGTAATGCTCCACAAATTTTTACTCGGTTTTGCCCTGGCAGGTCTCGCTCTCAGTTCCAACGCCAACACTGACAAACCGTTCCACCCTACCCAAGAGGAGTTATCACAACACCTGTCTATGAACTCAAATTCGATGGCGTGTGAGGCACTAGGCCAAGCGTCCATGATTATTGCGATGTTCGCACATGAAATGGGCCTATCAGCCCCTGAAAATGCCCAAACACTAATTGATGTACTCAAGGGTTATATGAGTAAGAATCCACCAAAGGCAACGGATATGGGCGAGCTGGCCTACCTGTCGGCGATTCCTTATGTGCTTGATACCCCGGATATCGTGTCCGTCATCCTCAAAGCATCCGGCAGCGCAAAGGACGGGGACGAAGCTCGACTTCAAGCTCACAGAGCCATAGCTTCACCCTGCTTCGCGACAAGCTATTTCCCAACAGCCTCCGGCAAAAAAATAGCTGCATGGGATGCAAAAGAGGGAATCCTTACGTCATATGCGTCTCGCAGCGAATAATTAGACGACAAAACGCTCGGATTACGCCAATTCAGGCCTTTAGAGCAGGAAGAATGCCTTGAGCGAATCCTCAACTGAAGGCCCTGAAGTCTCAATCCTCCCGCGCAGCGGATAAAAGATTAATCGGATGGAATCACTCTAATTCTCTTAGTGCCCTGGGTAACGATCCCATAATCGTTGATTATCCATGCGGGAATGCCAGGACTGACAAGTCCACAGATCCGATGCCACGGCTTCAATAACCTCACGGAGCTCTAGAGGCTCCAGCCATCGCTGTGGAATTGCGCCAGTTCCGAGCATCACCCCAAGAATGCTGCCGGTAATCGTGCCCGTTGAATCCGAATCACCATCGTGATTTACCGCCAGCACAATACCTTGTTCAAAAGTTTCCGAAACTAACGCGCAATAGACAGAGATGGCGAGCGCTTCTTCAGCAACCCAGCCCTCGCCGAGCTCCCGAATTGCGATGTCGTGAGGAATATCAGACTGGCTGAGCTCAATCGCTTTGTCCAAGGCAGTCAACGTTTCCTCATGCCCTAAATGTGCCGCCAGAATCGCCTTCGCGGTATCGAGAGCCTCTCGCAACGTCTGTCCATTCAATAATTCGAAAATCATAACCGACAGCGCACCACCGCTTAGATAGCCACTTGGATGGCCATGGGTAAGCCCGGCACACAGACACCCTTCTTCGAACACTATCTGGACGTCAACATTCCGCCCGAAGGACCACCAGAACAGTCCCACAGGGGCAACGCGCATTACCCCTCCACAACCTTTACTATCGTTACCGGCAATGCCCGGGAGGCCAGAATAATCCCTCAAGGCACTCAGGCAGGTCATACCCGGGGCGCGCTGGTTGTGCAGTCCCCGCTGCAGGAACAGCCAACCATCTCTATCAGTTTTTACTGCGCCGCTGTCATAGCCTTGCGTAGCCAGCCAGCGCATATAGGCATTAGCAACCGTGTGACCAAAGTCCGTTACACCCTTACTCACACCCCGCATCTGCCCCCGCAACAAACCTTCGGCGGTGAATAAGGCCATCTGGGTATCGTCGGTGATTTTTCCTTTGCCACCGTAGGCTTCGGCGTAGTCCCTGATGCCCGACGGGCCGAATCGATCTATGATTTCGTCCCGAGACATAAACTCCACCGAAGCGCCAAGCGCATCACCGACGGCTCCGCCCAAAAGGCAAGCGATATAACGATCTTGCGGATCTAGCCCGGACGTTTTTTGGAGCCCACGCAGATAGTTCAAAGAATGATCATCAAAATGCTGGTTGAGCCAAGTATCCGAAAGCGCCAGAAAAAACACCAACCGTTGGGTACCAACAACCTGCCCAATCAAAAAATGGTCACTGCGCTGAATTGTCTGAATGGAATACACCTTATCTTGGACGCCCTCTGGATAAGCCGCATGGAAAAACGACAAATCGAAACGTCGGGAGCCATTTCCCGCTAAAGCCACCTTATCAACTCGGATGGGCGAGTAGCGGCGAATATCAGGACCAAACTCTGGGCTGATGAGCTCCATTGCGTACCAGTTTCCTGGCTTTAAAGTAAAACGACTCATTCAGCAATCCAGCCTAAGCCAACGCATTTTCAACACCCTTTTCGGATACGGTCGCCCCATTTCCTTTCATCATCCGATGCTTGAGAGGCGCCAGATTAATCACTAAAGCATTCCGAATTCTCATCCAGTCATCCTCAGAAAACTCCCTCCTCACAAGATTATCCAATAGCTCTTCCTGCCTGGGCTGGCCAAACGCCAGACGATACAACGAGAGAATCTTGAGGGCCTCATCCAACCGCGCCTCTTCACGGCTCATGGGCATCATCGGGACCAGCCGTTCAATTTGCGCAGTCCCCGTCGGAATATGCCAATACGGCGTCAAATCACTGGTGCGTTCAGAGACGCGATCAATTTTTGAAAACAGGTTTTCCCAGTAATCTCCGCTGTCACCCGGCTGATCCAGGTCCAATCCGTGAGAATGCGCATACTCCGTCGCCCGGCGGCGCACCACTAGAGACTTATAGCGGTTTACGCGCCCTTCCCTTTGCTCAATATCGATCGGATTCGATGGTAAATTCCAATGAACCACTCGGTTGCAATACCAGTGAAAATCCAGGCCTTCCTGGCCGATCGATGTAGAATTCAACATGAACGGTTTGAATGGCGAATTAAAACCGTCTCGGATGTGCTCAACGCGAACCTGCTGCTTGTCATCGGTGGCGCTCTGTATGCCCAACGGAACAGCAAAATGGCATCGCAGCGAGGCGTTCAGGGGGGTTAAATGACGCTGGGCATCGGCGTGGCCCAAGTACTGAAAAGTCACGGATGAAGTCTGAAAGCCCATGACGCCTGCAAACCGTTCTGCTGCCTCGCCAGCGGACAGACCGCTGCCCTTCAACAGGTGCCCGTATTCATCGATCATGGCCTGGAATCCACCGCGGGCACAGTAGTGCAGGATTTTGCGAGACTTCCAGATACTGCTTAGCTGGGAGGCGTTCTTTATTCGTGTTCCTGATTGCTTTTCGAGGACGGCAATAGACTCGGGCTTGTTGAAGAGAGTGAGCACCCCGAAAGCAACGCCAACGGCCGCCCTTAATTGCTCCGATGGCCCTATATCCCAAAGCCCTGAGAACATGCGAAGCGCACATACTCCAGGCCCTGAGACCGAAAGCAAGGCAAGATAATCAGCCAGGTCGTTAGGCATTTTACCCAACATCTTCTGCCCACCCAGAAGCTGCTCCAGACCGTCCGCAATCTCATCCAGATGCTTCCGCCGCCCTACATCCTTTGAGCTTTCCCGCTCTGTCTCCAACCAATCCTGCCAGTGTTTCAATTCACCGCTATAACCACTAACGTGATCCAGCAACATACCGGTATAGGCGTACCAATTATGATCCTCAGGGCCCTCAGACTCATATTGGCGGAGGCTCTTCAGCCTATCCCCAAACTGCACACTCCTCTGGGCCAGAAGCTCTTCCAGCGTCGTATCACCACGGACTAATGTCTCTGCCGCCAACACCCGCGAGGGATAAATCAGTGACCACCCTGTTAGCGCGTTCTTACCCTCCAGGCGAATGAGCGGAACACTCCGCTTCTTATCCTCAACAAAATATTTGGAGCGGCTGCCTTTTCTCTTCTGGAGACGCCTTTCGACTTCGTAGGACAACAAACCACTAAGGGCCCGAGGGACCATTGCCCAAGCTGAGAACAGCAGGGTTTTGGTGAAATTGCGGTTGGCTGCAAATGCTCCCTGCAAAGGGTAATGAGGAGCGCTGGGGGGAATCCACAGCAATTCCTCTACTCGGTCATCCAAGATCCGTTTTACCAGCCCACGAACTTTTGCGTTCGGCGCCTCTTCTGAGAGGTTTAGTCGAAAATTGGCAATACGCTCCCGAGGCAACCAACTCGAAGCCGACTTTCCGAGAGCGGACCGGACCTTGGAGTTCCTTAAATTACGCTCCAGTCTATCTCTGAACGAATAGCCACCAAGAAAAGACAGGGCCCACGGAGCGGACTTGTAGAACTCCATGAGTTGATGACCATGTCGTGACTGGGACACCTCATCGACGGTGTCCGCCAGCCCGGTCATTGCTGCAAAGGATTTGATATCGCCTTGGCTGAAGTACTCCGCGCAATCCAGGCGTTCCGATCTGAATACCGAATCGACGTTGTCACCAATCTGTCCCCGCTCAGTACGGGCGATAAAATCCGAAAGGGCTCGTTCAACTCTTAGCTTTTCAGCATCCGAGAGATCCTCAACGGAAAACGAATCATCCCGTAGACGCAGTATCGTCGCTAAAAGATCCTTCCTGGCGGCCTCATACTCGGACAGCCGTTGCTGATCCGAATTCATCAAAAACGTCAGGAGATGGCGCAGTTCTTCCTGGTGAGATGCTTCGACTTCATCGTCTTCTATGCGGCTCAGCGCCTTGAAAGGCGTGGCCGATAACAGCAGGATTTTCCCAGGGCTATCACGCTTGAACACCTCCTGTGCGATCAGGGCATTTTCAGAATCCGTCGACATATCCAGAAGGGAATCAAAACGCTGAAATTCATCCAAGATGAATAGATCTGCGCGAATGTGTCGGGCACAGGTTTTCGCCAGCCTGGTCCGCAGTTCCGAACGCAGTCGATAAAGGGAAGCAGAACTGACATCCGATGCTGCTCCGGCAACGCTATCGAGAAGCTCATTCCAGGTTTTTTCGGAGTCGCCCGGCAAGCATCCACATAATCGACGACCAATCGCCTCCAGCGCATCGATGTACGAGCAACCGGAAACCTCAAGCCAATCCGCAAGGTCCTCTGAAAGCGAGACCTCAGCTTCAAGATCACTTAGGAATTCATCGACAAGATCGTCATTCAGCTCATACCAACCCTGAAACCATCGCTCGCGCGTATCCCAGGTGCTCTGTTTGACTTCGCTGCGCATGAGCCGGTCCAGTACCGGTCGATACGGCTTCAGTAGGTGGTGCCTCATCAAACACTGAAACAGGATATGCCGTTCCCACACGTTGCCATCGCTATTCGTGAGCGAAAACGACGTGGAGGGCGTCAGTGAACACACTTCAAGCAATTGGCCATTGGCACCGTGCTTCTCTCTGGCTGCCAACTCTACCAAACGACCGAACGAGGGCTCACGAACATATTTCTTGGCAAGATCGTCACTGAACACCGCCAGCTTTTTACGGTTCTCGTTTGCCAAAGCCAGGTTGGAACAGATGTAGGTGACGCGAAAAGGTTGCGTAGGGCGCTCGATATCGGCGGGTTCCAGGCCTTGATTAATCTGCCGGCGAAGCATTTGTGCGATGACACCCTTCGCGACAATGGTTTTGCCCAAACCAACTTCATCCGCAACAAGAATCCGCTCGCTGTGCCCCTCTGAAAAGAAATTTTCAATTACCCGCTCCACCGAGGCCTGCTGAAAATCCTTCAGACCGGCCAGTGTTTTGTCGATTTGCTCGAAAACCTCATGCATAAACCAACACTATCCTTAGCGCTTTTGGGGTGAAAAGTGCCGCCACAACTGAGCAAACCTTTCTGGGACTGGCACAGAAGTCCCCTCAAGCCGATCGATCATTTTTTGAATTCTCTCAAGCACCTCAGTGTCCCGAGCGGCGGCGAGCATCAACTGTTCAAAAATCGGGGAGTCACCGAACAAGGTGGCCAAGGCACCGGCCTGACCATTGGCGCTATCAAAGCCAAACCACTCATTTTTATCCGGATGTCGTTGTAGGAGAAGACGAATGTAATTCAGAAATTTATCTTCCGTATCCACCAACTGCTCGATAATACGCCGCTCGCGGTCCGTGCCTGCTGGTAAATTTAAGTCAGTCTGAATAACCAAATGCTCGGTTTCAGCGCTTGCCTGCGAGGTGATTTTGACCGCCAGGAACGCGCTTAGCTGGTTTATATTCAAATTGGTCCAACAGATGGGATTGCCCAGAGGCCGATGGGATCCTCTCACCGGCAGAAGGCCCACTTCCACCGATAGCCCCTCTGGCAGTTTAGGCATTTCGTCGATCGAAAGCGCTAACTCAAAAAGCGTGGGATCGCTCTCTGCTTCCCTGGCAGATAATGTCCAATTCGCCTTGATCAGCTCAAACGAGAGGACGCGCAATAAATCGCTGTCACTTTCGCCGTCACTCTCTGGCCGCTTTTCGAACTGGTGCTTCACAAACAGTCCATTTCCAGGATTATCTTCATCAATCCACTGTTCTAGCAAAGCGCCCGGTCCAATCGAAGTGCTTTTCCCTGTCAGCCGGACCATCAATTCGGTATTGCGTGGATCTGTACCTGCGCGACCCAGGGCTGCAGCTGTCGCATTGGCAGACCCAAGATGCCAGTGGCAGGTTTGTCCTCGCTCCAAAACGATCAGTTTTCCATGGAGATTCTGCCTGGCAGTACCCATCTCCAATCGTTCCTCACCATCAACGACATCCGTGTTGATGGAAAAACAGGACCAATCTTGAAGCTTCTCCGGTCCTATCTCATCAAGCTCTTCACCTCGACTGAACAACCAGCGATTACCATCCGGAGCTCTTTGAGCCAACTCATCTAAAGCCCCTACTCCACCGACAGAATCCTTCAGAAATGGGGAAACGACCAATATAGAGTCATTCGGGCTGAGCATATCCAGTGGCCGACCATACCCGGGCCCACCCGCAAGAATTCTGGGATCTCTAAAATTCTCAGGTGGGTGCCAGTTGATCCGGCCAAGCTCCTTCCTGATGACATTGCCAGGCTCAAAGGACGGGGCCTGCAGAAGTAAATCTTTCACCAGCTCACCCCACCCCTGGTGGGCGCTGTCAATTGATTCGCGAGAAACTTCTCCATCCAAAGACAAGGCTAGGTCCCAACTTCGATCAAATGTGAGGTTCCGAGAAAGCACGATCAAGCGATAGCGAACCGGACTTTTGGGGGCGGTATAGCGAAGCAGCCAAAACTTTGGATGGAATGAGGAATAAGCCACATTCCCTGGCATTACCGGCTGAAGCCAGGGCTCTAGCAAGGCAAACAGGCGATTATAAGAGCCAGGTAGCTTTATTTTTCCCGCCTGATAAAAAACCTTCAGGCGACCATTAAGCTGCCCAACGGCTTCCAACAGTGCCAGGCGCTCACCCTGGATTTCTCCTTCCAGGGTATCGTGGAAACATAAAGCGACCGGCACGGACAGTAGTGCATCCAAGTCGAGCGTATACGTCGCAGCAATGGCAGAATCGAGCTCATACCCATCCGGTGGCCTTAACTCCAAGCCATAATCCACTCGTTCGGTTTTTGGATTCAGCATTCAGCACCCTGTACCACATCCCTCAGAATGGTCCTGGCTGTCGGCCAGCGGTAGCTCAAGGAGTCCATCCCCTGCCAATGCGGCGCCTCACCCAGGTTCTTCAGCAAAACTGACCGACGGCCTTTGTTTTTCTGAGCTCGATTTTCCACCAGTCTATCCAGGCTGCTAATAGGCTGATTCTGGAAAATAGCCTCATGCCACTGGCGCAGAAACTCACGGGCATTCAAATTGATTCGGGCTCCGCCGGCGGTCGCGGCCTGCAACCAGTCATCCACACTGGAAGCTGAGAACAGATTTCGCTCCCTGGCTTGCTCAAGCCATTCCGAAAAGAGTTCCTCGCGTTCAGCCTCCAACGCCGCGTTCTCGGAGTTTCGAGCAATCAAAATATTGAACCGGATATGGGCTCCGTTAATCGCATCACTGAATTCTTCCGCCAGCTCAAGGGCGTGCCGGCAAGGTGCAGAGACATCCGCCCTCCCTTTCGCCCATGCAACAAGCTCAGGAAATGTCAGAGCCTCCTCATTATTTCCTAACAACTCTTCGGCTAAACCGTGAATCAGAAACTGGGATACGACGCTGTTCCGGATGGCGGTGGTATGAGTCAGCTTATCAATGAGAAATTGGGCTTCGGACTCGGACAAGTGAATCGAAACATCATTCATCCAGGCCGACTCAAAAACATCCAGGTGCACGACAGAACGATGCGAAAGGGCATCAGAGTCATCTTCCTCATGCCCGGTGGCACGAGGAACCGATTGGGCTTGCCCAACCTCCCGGGAGAACTCTGCAAGGGATTTTGCGGTATTCACAATCCCGAACTGGCGAAGGCCGTTCCAATAGACCGATGACGGCTTTCGGGCCACTCCCTGTTCACTCCCGACCATTTCCGATCCGATAATACCGCTCTCGGCAGAACCATGCCTATCTACCAAAAGCCTGGCAAGTTCATTCTCCTGTGACTCCAGGTAATCCCTGAGCGAAGTCCTGCGCTGTAACCGCGCATCCAGCGCAAAGTAATCGCGGATAATTCGGGGCACCGTGATGAAGTATTTGGCGCGAGTCTGGATGGTTGAAAATCCTGGAAACAGGAGGTCAGCAAAGGCATCGCGGATCTGCCCTATTCCCAACTCATCCAGAGTTCCCGGCTCCTGCAGCATTGCCAGAACCTGCGACACTTTTTCCCTGTCAGTGGATGAGAAGTCCACCCAGCCAATACTGCTCATAGAAACTCCAAACGTCTGAATACATCAGTAAGTCGCCGAAAACGTTCGCCTTGAATAGTCGAACACTAGATAGCGACAAGCACTGTCGCAAATTTCAAGTAAAAAACTGGATCTACCCGACGAAGTCATCAAAACCTCAGACGCTGGATCAACATTAATGCCTAGAAAGTAACATGGAAAGTGTCGTGCACGGATGGCACTAGGCTGGTGATTGGCAACAATCTAGAGAATTACAGCGATGGAACAACTAATGTCAGTTCTATGTCTCACCTGACACCACCGACCGCCACCGCAACGGACCAGCTGAGCACGATCAAAAGAACCTCTGGTTCTGATGTAGCGGATTCAACTTGACGCGAGCAAAACCAACCATTTCGTGATGCGGCTCATCCTCGGAAAACCGATGATGACTGGGGATGCGCCCTAACTCGCGCAATACAGAAACCTCCATGGGCAGTGCCTCCAAGACTTATAGCCGGACACACCTCACCCATCGCCTTCCGTTTACACCAAACTAATGCCCAAGCCAATCCCTGAGGCCGCCCCAAATAAAATGTTTTTTGGCTGCCAATTAACTTTTTTCTTGCGCAAACACCAAAGTGCAAGTAGAGTTAAAGGTGTTGCTGGCTACCAACAACACTTTTAACACTTCGGCGAGGGAATGACATGGAAAATCTGAGTCCCGAAAAACTTCAAAGAATTGCTCAAGACTTTATCAACAACGAGGTCAGCGACGTCATCAATCTATTCCTCGGCCAGGATCGGACAGCGCTCGCGCTGGACCTTGATAACCATAAATCTAATGATCTCTCCGGTGTTACTAGAGAACAGTTCGATATTGAACTATTGCTTGACCGCTGTTTCGAGTTTGCTGTCGAACGTCGTCAGGGCGGAGATGACCAGGCGGATCAGGATTCACTGCGGGCACTGGTAGAATTCAACGCCGGTGACGCTGTGATCAATTCGACTTTCACAGAGCGCCAAGAAACCCTCGGTTTACTTCTGGATCTACATGAGGCGGTGATGGCCTTTGAGTTCGGGAAGGATGACGACACCATTACCAGAGAGCAAATCGCCCTTTTGAGTGGGTTGGCGGTAGAAACAGTCCGGCTGGCGGGCTTCGCCGAGGGTCAAGACAAACTCCCGCAAGAGCGTCCAGGAGTCGCCCTTAAAGCCGATGTGCAGCGGTGGCTTCTTCACAAAGGTAAGTACCGTGAATTCAGATGGCTGCCTCCCTTCGTTCTGAAACCAGAAGCCCCCTCACCTTCTGCTCGGGAATTGGCTGAAACAATCCATCACCAAGCTCTGAGACAGCTAGATAAAACCAGCGAGGTGTACTCGATCCTGCCACCAGAACATCGGCCAGGCTTCGAAGCCTACCTGAAAGCCAAGGCGTTTGACCCCGAGAACCTCCAATGGGTAACCCCCGATAACGCCGAAACCTTGGGCACTGCTTTGATGATCGACCCATGCTGGCTGTTCGAAAGCCTGGACTTCTGGGCATCAGAAGCCAGACGCCGATATATGGTCGGCCAGCTCGCGGAGCATATGGCGCGCAAATCCCCGCCAAAAGCCCCCTCTGGCGTAGTCGCTGATAAAGAGACCTTGAGGGACGTTCTGACAAATCACCCGTCGATTGAGAAGCACCCTGCGCAGCGCAAACCCAATGCAAAAATTGACGGCTACCGGGTCATTGGCGGAATAGCGTTCGCACACCAGCATGAAGGGAAAACTCAATTTCTCTGGGTTCCGGATGAGATCGCTGTGCCAGACACCTCGATCGTCAAACACTATCCGGCAGTAGGATCTAATGAGCCAACCACCCGCCACAGCGGCCTGGCGAAATTTCCCGAACTCGGTCGGGCTGGTATCAACAAGATCAAAGTCAAAGACAGTGACTCATTCAACGAGATACTGAATCTCTTGGTGGTTCAGTAACTCCTGAGTTTGCCCCCACTACGGTCAGGGAGAGGCTTTAACATGACAAACGTCAGCTACGAACTTACGGAACATGGACGCAAACGCGCTGCCCAACGAGCTATCTCAAACATCGTGCTCGATGTGCTGATGGAATGCGGCGAGATGGAGGAGCAAAAAGGGGGGACTTCGTTGGTTGAGCTTGATCGAAGGCAACGAAAAGCACTTATCAAATCCCTGAAGCAACTCCTGCGGGCACTAACAAATGACACTCCGCCGTTTGCGGTTACGGGCGAAGGTGGCCGCGTCATTACGGTTGGTCATAAATACAAACAACAATACTAAGAATGGAGCAAAACGCCATGGAACACACCAACCTCAACTCTCTGGCACAAGTTGAAATCAACGGAGCAGATCTCCCGAAGGAACTGCTTCTATCCGAAAACGGAAAGTACGAGACCTACTACTCCCCTTTCGAGTTCGTCAATGAATCAGCCAAGGTGGTCATCTGCGGGATCACTCCGGGCATCCAGCAAGCCACGATTGCCCTTAAAGCTGCTCAAGAAGGACTTGAGCAGGGTCTATCAGCCGATGAAGCGCTCAAACAAGCCAAACACTCCGCCAGCTTTGCCGGTGCCATGAGGCGCAACCTGGCTGAAATGATGGATTTTATTGGCCTGCAGCATTGTCTGGGTATTGGTAGTTGCGGGGATCTCTTTCAAACCCGTCAAGACTTGGTGCATTTCACATCCGCGTTGCGGAATCCGGTACTCGACCAAGGTCAGAATTTTTCCGGCGGCAGAGCCATGATTTCAAACAGCTATCTTTGGGATCAAATACAGACCGGACTGGTGGCAGAAATAAATGCGCTGCCAGATGATTGTGTATTTATTCCTCTCGGCCAGGGTGTCGATGCGGTATTCGAGAAGCTTGCCAGTGAAGGGGTTATCGGTCGAACTCGCGTGCTTTCGGGCCTACCTCATGCTTCCGGGGCAAATGCAGAGCGGATTGCCTACTTTTGCCAGCGCAAGGAGCGGGACCAACTCTCAGAAAAGACCAATCCTGACAAACTCGACGCGGCTCGCGAAAGACTACTTAGCCAAATAGCCATACTCTCCGGCAAGCAGAACGTCCCCACCAGCCAAAAGGTCGAAACGCTAAAAGCCGGCATACAGACGCCAGCGGCGAGTCTGACGAGCGATGAGTTCGCGACAGCAAATCGTGGAGAGATCAAACGGATCTATGCCATCGGCAAGGTGAAAGGCGAACCTACTCTGTTCACCGCTAAGCACGACCGATCCGGACGGTATGTGCTGAACCGGAAAAATTCATCACCGACAGCCGGAAACACGACAAACCGGGCTGAGAATAAAGTATATGCTGCGACCCTCCGGGAAGCCGCCGAGCTGCTTGAGTCTGGCGAATTCCTGATCAACGTGGTCACAGAAAACGGCGTGAGGGCATTGCGCAGCTATCGCTCGGTGGTTGTTGAGCGAGTCCAGTAATCGACGTTTCAACCGTCGACCGGGAGTGGCTCTAAATCGAGCCACTCTCCTGCTTTTGCATTTATTACCGTACCGGCATCTCGCGGCTTTTGTAATTTCTGGGGTCGTGAGAACCTCTTTTATCCTTATGCTTATAGGCCTCTTCAATGAATCTCAAACGCTGCTCAGACGGCTCGGTCAGATTAGCGCTGAGATTGAACCCTGGATATTCGCCATGAATATCAGGGTGCAACTCTGCCGCTACCATAACATCAGCAGTCGAAACGTACCGTCCCGCCCAATTTTCGATTAGATGTTTGACCATGTATCCTTTTGACGACGGTCTCTTATTTTTCTTCTGAGCATCAAGCCATTCATATGCGATTCTTACGCAATCATCATGCTCATGAACTTTTTCCATACCACCATACTTAGTCCTTTGTTTTGCAGCATCAATTTGATCTTTCGTGATTCTTTGTTTCATAAGCATCCTTTACTTTGATTTTCTGGTGGTTAGTCCGCTCGATAACCTCTCGATCCGCAGGACAAACATTATCCAATAAGGTCATCCAAAAACTCAGACGCTGGATCAACACTCGTAACCAGCAAATGATCACGTGCCCGGGTACACGCCACGTACAATAAATGTCGCTCGGTCTCGTAAACTTCTTCTAGATCCGCATTGTCAGAAACGTTTTCAATACGCTCCTGCAGGGGGATCACCTCATCGTCGCAAGCCATTACAACCACTGCCCTGAACTCCAGGCCTTTGGCGAGATGCATGGTACTGATGACCATTTTGCCCGTTGTCGTCTCCATTTGTTCATCTAGGAGCTTAAACGGCAAGCCACACCGCTCGGCAGCCCATTTTGCTCTTTCGAGCTGGGCGGGCGATCGAACAAATATACCAATCTCGTGAGGGGCCATGCCTTGCTTACTAAGCTCATTCAGCCAATTGCCAACTTCCTCAACTTCCTGCCAATCATCATCAAGAATACGAACATCCGGTTGCGGTCCGTTAAAGACGGAAATGGTCCCGCGGCGATCATCCACGTTTCCATCAACGTCGGTAACCTCTGAACCAAGCAACTGATCGGCTTGCATCCGGATTTGATGCGAAGTTCGATAGTTGATCCGAAGCGTTTGGGATCGGCCGCGAATATCGACGCCCAAGGACTTCCAAGAGAAAGGAGTCTGGAAAATCCTTTGACCCAGATCCCCGGCAAAGAACAGGCTATTTGGTCGATCGCCACCTAGAGCAGCAAGAAATCGCAACTGAGCCACACTGATGTCCTGCGCCTCATCTACAACGCAGAATTCATAGGGCGGATGGTTTCTCTCCACCATTACTCTCGCAAGCTTGCTGAGCATTTCAGCCTGTGTCTGCAAGCCTTTCTGCGCCAGCCCCTCTTTTACAGCAGCAAAGACCTGCCAAAGACGAACTCGTTGGGCTTCAGGTAAACGGGTTTTACGCCCTAGCCGTTTAACGTCGCGGTAGTCCTCCCAGCTATCCAATTGCCATGCGTCTACCACATCGTTCCACTCTCCCAGGAGAAATCGAGAGCTAAAGCGAAAATCTTCAATACCAGCGCTCGCCTCGCTCAACAGAGCCTGGACATCGTTCCGAGAAGCCAACTTGGGCTCACCAACATGAACCTTATACAGTCTTTTACCGACAGAACTAATGGACTCAACATCCAGACGTTCAGCTAAACGAGGCTCTCCGGAGATCAAGCAGCGCAACTTGCCAGAAAGCGCATTCGCCAGAGTCTCCGAGAAAGTTGTGAGCAGGATCCTTGAATCCGGGTTCTCTTTTGCCAGGTGCACGGCACGATGCAACGCTACGATTGTTTTTCCTGTGCCGGCAGATCCGGTGACCCGAGCAGGGCCAGTGTAATCTTTCTCCACCAATTGACGCTGAGCCGGATGTAAGAATACGGTCCACTTATCCCAGGGATAATCCAACGCTCGCGCAAGTTCGTCCGCATCAGTCATAACCCGGAAACGTCGCTGTGCATCGGGGTGCTCAAATGGGTCGACATCACTGCCCGAAGAGGCAGGAAGTGCTGGTTTTCCTCCAGTGGCGAGCTCCAGTAATGCTTCTGCAGCTTCGCTTGGCAGATGGTCGGTCAACTGAAGCAATCTGTCCTCGTCTGCTTGCAGTACATCTGCCAGCCATTCCTCCGGTACGCCATAGGCCAGAAGCGTGTCTTCTGAAATTCCGCTGAAGGCTGGCGGTTTTTCTGGAGCAGAAGCCTCCCCTTCCAAAACTACGGGGGCTTTTATTTCCTGAACCGTTTCGCGAATCTCAACAAGTTGAGCTGCACCAGTTCTTGGGTGGGTTTCTAGCTTTCTGCGTTCCGCCCAGTGGTAGGCCTTGTCGTGATGATCCACATAGCAAAGCAGAAGACTCGCCTTTGTTTTATGGACGATCAGACGGATATCTCGGCTTACCCGAACAGACCAGAAATTTGCATCCTTCGCCCTATCAATCTTATGAAAGCTCATGCCCGGATTGACAGGATCCAACTGCAAATCAAAAGCAGTGGTTTTGACGCGCTTTTGCTCATCACCGGTTAGTTTGGCGAGACTAGCCGTGAACGTATCAGCAATACGAAAGTTCATCGCGCTACACCCTGAATACTTTCATCACTTCATCACCAAGGTGGTTGATAACCTTGACCGCGATTCTGCCTGAGCTTGGCTTTCGGAAAGGTCGTGAAGTATCACTGTTTAACGTTCCCCAGGCTTCCTCATTGATCTCCGCTTTCAGGGTGGTTTTCAGTGATTTATAAGGATCGTTAGCCCCCAGGAAGTAAGCCTGACGCACGAAAAACGACTCTTCGTTGTAATCCGTGTCTATAAACCAGCATGCAATGCCGTCAGCTGAATCGCTAACCACTTCGCCTGTTTGGGGCTTGAATACATCGACACCATTCACTTTGACCTGAATTTTGTCGTCCTCAGCGTCCAGAATATCAATATCCGGCTCACCAAAAATAACAAACAGGTTACCTTTGCCGGTGTTCTTGAGGTCGTCGGCCATGTGCAGGTCTGCGTTCATGCGTGCCTTAAGCACAGGGATTCTTCCGAGTTTATCGAACTCACTGGAATGCGCATCGTAGTTAAAGGCACACGCAATCAGAACATCAAAGTCTGCATCGCCGGCTTCACGTGCGGCCGCAACCAGATCGGGACGGGAGACTGTCCCGAATTCGGGGCCAACGAAGATGGCCGCGCGCTTTTCATCGCCACCTTCTTCGCCACCCTCACAGTATCGCCCCTCTGCACACACTAGTTCACCTGGCCACGGAGTGAGTGAGGTGAAGTCAATCTTGCCGTCTTTGTGAGCCTGCTGAACACCGGCGGACTTCAGGTTTTCCAAAATAACTTGGGCGAAATCCCGCTCTTCACCATATGTACCTTGTGTTTCATTGGCTGCAGGATCAATCAGTTCATCGTTTTCGTCCACACCCAATACCCGATGAGGAGAAAGGCTCTCTACAGTAAAAGGGCCTGCAACACGGACCTTTCTTTTATCTTCATAAGGCTTGTCGTATAGAAATACTTGCTCGGCCTTGGTATTTATCGATGCGTCCATTTCTTGTTGCCGGGCAATACGTGCCATCCACCACTCTCCATGTACTAACTTCGCCTCCTGGGACCAGCTCTCATCAGCATTGCGAGGCACTTCCCACTCTTCCCACTCCTGACCAACGTACTGATTCAATTTTTCTAGTAGAGGGCGCAGAGTTTCTTGGAACCTTTCCCAAATAACGTCCACCTCTGTGTTAGTAGCGATAGACTTTAGCGTGATATGAGGCACCCGCTCATAGACAAAGCCGTGGCCAATATGGCCCCGAGTAGGCTGGCTGGAGGGAGCAGAACGAGTTAGCTCGGCTTCTTTCAGTTGGCCATCACGACTGTCCGCCAACAAATGGTATGGGTAACGCGCTCCCATTATGCGAGAACGAGCGAGAGCAAGCGCAACGCGGGAGGTGTCGATGGTAATCCAGCGACGGCCCCAGTATTCAGCAACATAAGCTGTAGTACCTGACCCACATGTCGGATCCAATACTAAATCACCCGGGTCCGAAGCCATCAGCATACACCGTTTGACTATTTGCGTTCCTGTTTGAACAACATAAATCTTTCCAGATGCACCACCGACACCGCTCCAAAGTGCTCCAAGCGTGACAGCCGGTGAGTCAGAGAAAAATCTTTTAAAACTTATCTGCTTCCTGTCTTTTACAATTCGCCCTGCAATATCGAGCTTTCTCATCCCATCAAGCGATAACTTCCAGTGATTGTTCTTGCCGGGATGGAAATCAGCACCCTGAAACTGGAAAGTCCTAGTAGTAGTTTCCCTACGCCCATCAGATGTAAGGGGGTAAGATCTCCATACATTCATTTTGTCCGGTATTAGATCGGGGTTTTCCCTTTCCTCAGCAGACAGCGGCCTATCACTGAAAGGAGCCTCTTGGAACTTTGTATAACCAGATCCTCCCTCACCACCAAAAGTTCTCTCCGTTTTTAATGGACGAAATTTGGCTACTTCACGATTTTTAGCAAACCAGATGATATGGTCAAAGTTTGCCTCAAGCATTGCCCCTACTTGACTTCCAGTTTTTTGAACCACAATGGAAACAACAAAGTTATCCTCGCCAAATATTTCTTCCATCACGGCCCGAACACGATGAAGATTCTCTTCACCAATCTGAACAAAAATTGATCCAGAATCGCTAAGCAGATCCCTTGCCACAGTTAAACGATCACGCAGATACGTAAGGTACGAATGTATACCGTCTCGCCAAGTATCACGAAATGCCTTAACCTGCTCTGGTTCCCGAGTAATGTGCGCGGCGTTCCCATCCTTCACATCTAAACTCGACGTAGACCACTGAAAGTTCGAGTTAAACCGGATACCGTAAGGAGGATCGAAGTATATACATTGGACTTTTCCACGTAAGCCCTCACGCTCGGCAAGGCTGGCCATCACTTGCAGTGAATCGCCAAGAATCATGCGATTTGTCCAGTGAGCGTCATGCTGATAGAACTCGGTTTTTGCACCGTCATCCGGCAATCCGTTGAAGTCTGCGAACAAGTCCGCCATTGCACCGGCTTGTTCATCTTCTTCAGCCTGTTCAGTTGCCTCTGTGCGACGACGGAGGTCGTCGATAAGCACTTTCGGGTGCACCTTTTCCTGAATGTAGAGCGGTGGCGCATGCACTACTAAGTCAGACCAGTCCTGCTGATCCTTCCCGCGCCAAACGAGCTGTGGGTCAAGATCGCGATTCCGGCCTTCCTTCTCGTCCACCAACCCTTCACTGGCCCGGGGGTAACTGACCTTTACCGGTGCCTGGTCATCTTTTTTCATTACCGACTGGTATTCAGCAGTAGGGATATTTTTGCGCGACGCCTCTTCATGGGTCAGAGCTTCTACCGATTTGGGCGTATTAGTTTGTTTCTTACGAGCCATTAAAAAGTCCTTAGGCCACCGGCTCCGCGGTGACTGTGTCGATCATCTTGTTAAATTCGCTTTCGACCTTATCGGCAAAATCGTGCTGCATCTGGAACACGTCGGTGAACTCTGCGAAAGCCCAACGGCCATAGGTTTCCAGATTGTTAACGCCGGGAACCCAGTAGGCATCCATCGTCGATTTTTTCTCTTTCGCGTCTTCACCGCGGTAGCCTTTTATCTCAACAATCAGGTTCAACGGGTCGTCTTCGCCTTGGCCATCATCAATCTGAACAATGAAATCTGGACGGTATTTCCGGTTCTCGGACGCGTAGCGATACGGCACCTCCAAGCCTAGGTTGTGATTCTTAACGTAACTCAGGACTTTGGAGTGCGCCTCAGCGACACGACAAAACTCGGCCTCCCAATCACTGTCGAGTATCACCCAGTTAAGCTGGCAACGTCGGCTGTCTGTTTCGTATCGTTCAGTCTTGGACGTAGTAAAGTTCACGTGAACCGTAGATCCGGTGGGGTTGTATGGATCCAGTACCGCTTTGATCGGCCTTTTGCCCGCCTCTGCCTGAGTGATAGCAGCGGTGATACGATCACACGCAACATCGGCCAGAGCCTGATACATAAGGAGCCCGGGATAGGTATCACCTTTGCAGACGAGACATTTATCCAGCCACTCTTTAGTGATCCGCTTGAGCTGCCCAAAGAGATGGAGCTTGGGCTCCTCTCCAGGGTCGCGCCACTTTGTATAAAGCAATCTCTGAGTGAGATGGAACAGAAGTGTCGAGCGTCGCATGTCTTTGATGTGCTCCAGGCTTAGGTCTACCGCTTCTCCGATGATTCCCGAGTTAACGGTATGCGAGGGACCTGTCATCGCAGGGGTAAGTTCGAAAACGGAATCGTCAGTGAACTTCGCAGTCAGTCGCTCTTCAGGGAGCTCTACACGATAACCGGCAACGCGCGGGAACATGATTTCAAGCGCTTCTCGCTCCGGCAAAACTGCTTTTACCTGTACCGTCTCCCGTGGGGGCTGCGGAGGCGCAATTACGGGCTTAGCCGTGAAATCAAAGGGAATGCCAAGCACATCGGCATACTCGGTATTGAAAAAACCATCTTCGTTGAGATGGTATGACTGTCGACGGAGCGCGCGACCAATTACCTGTTCACAAAGCAACTGAGTGCCAAACGCGCGTACCCCGAGTACATGGGTAACATTATTCGCATCCCAGCCTTCGGTGAGCATAGAGACTGAGACGACACAACGAACGGATTCGCCCAACTGTCCTGCCTTGCCAACGGTGTTCATGACCTCCCGCAGCAGTGTTGCGTCTTCGATGTCTTTCCCTGCCCGTATCTGGTTAGCCAGGTCACCTCCTCGTTCAAGAACCTCCCTTTTGAACCGGTCGATTTCATCACTCGCTAATTCACGAAAGTTCTTATCCAGTGCTTCACCAGATTCCAGTTGCTCACTGTCGATGAGTAGTGTGTTGGGCCGCGCCAGGGGATTATCATTCTGATCGTAGTTACGAAACAGTTCCAAGCGCCCGTTGACGACATTGGATGATCCATCTTCGTTCTCTTGGATGAACCCAGAGACATAGTCATAGACAAGCTTTGAAGTGGCCGTGTTATTACAGACTATGATGAAGCAAGGCGGGACCTCGACTCCTTTCTCTTTCCATAGCTCGTAGGTTTTCTCATAGTGACCATATAGGGCCTGTAACGCCGTCTGCAGCTCTACAGGGATGCTAAGTGGATCAAGAGCTTTGCTTTTCCCTCGTCCTTTCTTTGGCATCTTTTTGCCAATATGTTTCCAGAGCTCTCGGAACATGGGCATTTCATTTCCCGGGATGTTCTCGGCTACAGGAACGCGCGGCAACTTCACAATCCCGCATTCTATGGCATCCATGAGTGAGAAATCGCTCATGGTCCAGGGAAACAGAGTGCCCTCCGCGTACCCGGAACCACTTAAGAAAAACGGGGTCGCGGACAGATCAAACACCCGATTAATGCCAATCTTCCGGTTTACGGCCTCCAAGCCCGATATCCATAATCGGGCAGCCTCTTTGTTCTTCTCCGCTTCTTTTTTCTCGTCTCCCTTCAGATCATCTTCATCACTATTCGGCTTTTCTCGATAGCAGTGATGCGCCTCATCATTAATGACGAGAATGTTCTTCAGGCCAATCAGCTCGGGCATTACCCGCTGCAGCATTTGGCCTTCGGTTTCGAGGGTATTCAGAGGGTCGCCTTCGCGTCCCTGCAACAGCAGACGGCCGCCCTTGGAGAGTTCAATTCGCTCACGTAATTTGAATGCGTGGTAGTTGCTGATGACGATTTTGGCCTTATTCAGGTCCTCCATCATGTCATTCGGAACCAGCTCGCGGCTTTTATAATAGCTGTCTGGATCGTTCGGCATTAATACGCGAAGTCGGTCGCGGATAGTAATGCCGGGCGCTACCAATAGGAAACCACGAGTAAATTTCTTGCTGTTGGGCCGTCGAACAGCATTGACCGTCTGCCACGCGATTATCATCGCCATGACGGTCGTTTTACCGGCCCCGGTGGCTAGCTTCAGAGCCAGTCGCATCAGCTCAGGGTTGGCTGCATTGTTTGCGTTATCAAGATGCTCTAGGAAGCGTTGGCCGTTTTTGCCGATTTGCGGAGCTACCTCCGTTAGCCAGATGGCAGTTTCAACCGCCTCTACCTGACAAAAGAATGGCCGAATACCGGAGAAATCGTGATGACGCCAGTGTTGCAATAGACGAGCCGTTTCTGGCGTGACCCGCCAGTCGTTGGGATTGGTAATCTGCCGCCATTTATCAACTTCGTCTCGAACAGCATTTATAACCGCTGTATGGTCGTATTGCTGCTCCTCAGTCGTGAGGCCCACACCCTCGTCGAAAAGCAGGTCTGACTGAACACCCGCTCCCTTGCGCTTTTTCGGTTTGGGAATCGGCGTGATGAATTCAGCGCGCCTGCGTTTTTCCAATATCTTCTGCGTCGGTTGTCCTGCTTCATCCAGCTCCCAATGGCGCCCTGGGTACCCATAGGGCGAATTAAGAATCGGATGATCAAAAAATGGATTAGACATAGGTGGCTCTTAATATTGATATTTACTCAGCTGTATCTCAGCGTTAGAGTTACGTAACCAGCTCGTCCATTGAGCGCACCGCTGTCTATTCAGACAACCTTTAACATCCTGTTTGACATTACCTTCGGTGAATACCGAAGAATGCCTTGGAAACTGTCTCGTCTTAAATGCGAGTTATGGTCTCATGCGAGCCAGGCCCCTGAAATCCACTGATTGTTCTCTGGATGCAGGTGCATATTACTCACCGCCTCCAGCCGCTTATCCGCAGCTAACTCTGCCTGTTTAAACAGGGCCTGATTCTCTTCCCGGACGGGCGTGAGTGTTCCAGTGATAGCGGTTGTTTTTAACCATTCAGCAAATTCATCTGGGTTGGTTTGCACATCTCCGTTGGCTTTGACCCAGTAGGCTGTGTATTCCTGCCGCATTCTGCTTCCCTGGTCGTTCTGCCACCTGAGGAGACTGGTTAACAGCGCTCCACCCTTGAGTGAGTGATTCTCTATAACTGCACTCAGGCCCATAAAGTCATAGCTCTTTGCCTTTCTGAGCAAGTACTGCATCAAGAACGAATCCAAATCCAGCATGTGCGTGTTTGGCCGGTTGACCACCAAGTCCCGATCCAGAGTGACTTCATAGCGGCTCCGCTCCACACCGAGGTCATGCTGAACTGCCTCCGGAAGCCGAATATGAAAAAGCCGCCCCTCATGGGTTGTCTCAACAACCTCTATGCCCAGAATGCTGAACATACCGACCACAAACGCCACGCCGTGCTCGTGGTCAATCCTCAAACTGCTGCCGGTTTCGCTCGGATCAAAGCCTGCAGCATGCTCGAAGAGTTCTCGTTGCTTCTCAGTTGCCGCTTTTGCCCTTTCCAGTGCCTCGGAAATTCGCTCCTGCGTTCGAGTGATACCCTCAATGGTGGCTTGCTCAAGAATCTGATTAACGTCTAGCAAATCCGCCAGCTCGCCAAGAATATCGTCGCGAAGCTGCTCGTTGTATTCGGTACTCACACCAGCCAGATCGTCTACAACCTGGTCGATGCGGGTGTACATGAGATCCATGACCTGCTCATCAGCGGTATCTGGTGAATGAAGATTGAAAACCACAACTCGCTTCTTTTGGCCGTAACGGTAAAGGCGGCCGATGCGCTGAACCAAGCGCATCGGGTTCCAGGGTAGGTCAAAATTCACCATGATGTGACACTTCCGCTGAAGGTTAATACCCTCGCCACCTGCCTCTGTCGAGATAAGAAAATTAGCAGTATCCTCAAAGCGAGCTATGGCATCACGCCGCTGGGTATGGGGCATCGAGCCATTGATCAGCTCTACACAGCCCTCACCAAACCGAATCTCCAGCGCGTCACGGATATAAGCTTGGGTAGTCCGGTACTCGGTAAAAATTAGAACCTTCTCGTTTGGATTGCTGCCCAGGATTTCAGTAATTAGTTGGTCGATAAAGCCTGTCAGCTTTCTGTCATCGCCACGCAAGCTATCAGCTTCGGCGATGAGCTCGTCTAACAGTTCGAGTTCTCCCTCGAAGAACTCCTTGGCGTCTGTGTAGAGCTGCTCTTCCCACTCGCCGAAGAAGCGCTGATCCTGATTTTCGATCTCCTCAAACTTGATACCAGCGAGCATCTCACCTTCAAGTCGAGCCTTCCGGTTAACAAGTGCCTGATGAATAGCTGCAACGCTTGAGGCCGCCAATTTCCGATATACCGTCATTACGAAGCCAATGGCGTTGCCTTTGAAACCCAGCGCTGCGCCGGCGGCATACCCCTTTTTCAGATAGTCCTGAAGTTTGTCATCAAAGTCCTTCGCTTCTTGGGACACATGCACTGGCAATGAGGTGGTGGTTTTACCTTTAAAGAGGAAGTTCCCCTCCGCATCCGTCACATCCGCTTTGTTGTTGCGGAATACCATCTCGCCGATGATTTCGGGATTCAACGCCAGCGTGGTGATTTCTTCCTTGCGCTCCGGATGAAGCAGCTCCAGGAGTGCCTGAAACTTATCTTGCATACCCTGATGGGGCGTAGCGCTCAAAAGGATCAAGGCATCCGTGTTGCGACGAAGATTTGCCGCCAGCTGGAACCGCTGTGATGCATCCAGTTTCATTCCGTACTGCCGCCGGCTGAGTCTGTGGGCCTCGTCAAAAATGACAATATCCCACTTGCCGGCTTGCTGGATTTGTTCCAGGTTCTCAGGGCTCTTGAGGCGATCAATGGAAGCGATAACGAAATCAAACATCTTCCAGTGGCGAGGCTCGTTGATCATGAAGTCCTCACCGTAAATCTGGAACTCACCCATTTTGAACTTGTAGTTAAGTTCCTCCTGCCACTGTTTGGTCAAACCTGCAGGAGTAACAAGCAGTACCCGCTTGAGGTGTCCTCTTTGTTTTAGAGCGGCGAGGAGCATGCCTGTCTCGATGGTTTTTCCGAGACCTACATCATCGGCAATTAGCCAATTCAGGTGGCCGGATGCGAGGATGTGGTGAACCAGGTGAATCTGATGAGGAAGTGGATCAATTTCCAGGTTCGACAGAGAGCCAGTGTTCTCATTCCACATTTCCAGGGCATGCGCCAACGATTTGAGCCTGAAACGCTCCGCGCCGTCCTCTGGCCCGGTATCACCAAGAATGAAACGATGTCTTGCGCCCTTGATCTGCCGGAGGTTTTCGTACGGCAGCCATGCCTGACGCCCTAATTGAAGAAAGTCGACGAGTGCTTGGTCTTTTCCACCGATTGTCCTTAATCGCTGAATTACCCCCTCACCAAGAGACGCTCTCACACGCGAATTGGGCAGGTCTTGTACTTCCATCAGCGGTTTGAGACCACTACGGAGGTTATCCAAGGATTCCACAGAAACCTGGCCGGATTGCTGCCACTTAACGGTGACAACTACATCATCGCCTCTATCCACAGAATCGACGACACGGCCCACTACTTCTTTGCCAGACGACGATACCTTTTTTACCCAGCAGTTTTTGACGGGCAGAAGACGGTTGCTACCTTGGTTCACTTTTTATCCTTCTCTTCGTCAAATGCTTCTTTCGGAAGAACTTTGAACTTATTTTCTATTCCCGGCATGGCGAATCCACCATCTGCACCGAGCTCCCTGAGCTCGTCCCTCATCTCTGATATTTCACTCAAGAGCTCCGGGTTATCGACGCCCCACTCATCACCAACTGGGATACTAAAGAGAAATCCAAGATCGCCCGGCAGAGTCCGTCTACTCGCACCAATTCGATACCGGAGGTACTCGAGAAATGCTTGGAAGTGGCGGCGCAACCGGTTATTGAAATACCATTCTTCGAAGAGCTCCTCGATGAAGGCTTCAATTTCGAATTCATCTGGAATGGATGGGAAGCAACGGAGAAGCCTCAACGCATCTGCCCAGCTGAAGTTCTTGTAAACTGCCTCAGCCTGCATAAACGGCGCGTTGGAGCGCATTCGGAATGCGGTCCAGAGGTATTCATTGCTGAACCAGATTGAACGGACCTGTCGTGCCAAGAAAATCTGCTCTGGCACGGCTCCTCGTTGTATCTGGTTTTCGATCGCGATGCGAGCTGCGCCCCACCCGCTTTCGACGAAGATTGATTCCAGTAGGGGCAGATATTCCCTGTCCCATCCAACTCGTTCCAGGAGATCTACGGCCACCTGTCGAGCTCTTTCTTCCCGGGAGATTCCGGTTAGAGTGAGATCTTCGTCGTCGTTATCCCGGCTCGCTACTTCGTCAAAGTCTTCGAGGTCATCCCAACCGAAATCTTCAGTCTCGAAATCATCCCCGGGAAGATCTTCGACTGGCTCAGCCTTCGGATCAATCTCGTCTAGATCGTCGTCAAAGCCCTCATCTACATCAAGGATGTCAGGGACACCTTCTATGTCCTCGGGCAGTTCGAGATCGCTTTCATCAAATTCCGGCTCTTCACTCTCGTCGAAAGTGAGCCCCAATTGAGTTTTCGGACGATCGGGTGTTTCTGGCGGCCTGCGCACTGCCTCTTCGTCCGATTCCGCGTAGTCTCCTAACTCGATGCCGGCTCCAATCATCTCAGGTGAGTGCGGCTCTTGCGGCTCAGCTCCAGACCCTAATTTGCCAGGCTCATCAACTTGGAAGATGTTGTTTGGCTCTGTGGAAGCAGTGGGCTCGGAATCATTTGTTTTTGATCGTCCCCTCCTGATGATCGTGATCTGAGGTTCGGAATCATCAGGTGTTTGGGTACCAATCTTCCTATCGGACTTACGTTTAAGATGAAGCGTGCCGGAACATTGCTCACGCTGTTCTTCATTAGAAGATTTCTCAGAGTCAATCTCTTCCAGCGGAGAAAACTCATCATTGGACGAATCGTCGGCTAGCTCTTCTATGTAGTCTGCGTCGGCATCGGTAAAGGCTTCGGGAATGTATTCATCTTCGTGGACAGGAGCGGAGTTCGATTGCGCGAGAGAGCGACGTAAATATACGACCGCTTTATCAGGCTGCCTGTCGAGCAGATACACCCGCCCCAGTGCACTCAACAGCGCGGTACTATTCGGTGAGTCGGACACCGCTTCTTCAAGAAGATCTATAGCTGCCTGACGAAGGCCTTGAGAGACAAGTTGATTAACCTGAGTAAGTAGAGTTTTGTAGGTCTCTGAGGACTTACGATCAGATTTCCACTGTTTGTTGATCCCTAACACCAGACTTCCTTTTATTCCTCGCAACCCCTTACTTACCAAGCGACGTTGTAGCTTACTTGGTTGGAATAACCAGAGACTGCCAGAGCCGGTACTATGAGCCTTCCCTCGGTCCAGGCATTGCTGAAATTAGGTAGGCTGCGTATTTTTATTCTGTCAATAGTGCTTGATTTATCAACACATTCCAAGGCCTTAATTCATGTGGTCTAGCTTAGAGGCTTCCGGTGGCAGCGGAGTACCTCTGGGGGCGTCGCCATTGCTGCGCCGCCCCCAGTTATTCATAGGATCTAATGACACTTTTTCCGTTTAATTGAGTGTTTGCTCGGCAAAGATCGCCGGCGACATGTTCTTTTGGGCTGAAATTACTGGCCAATAGAAGCCACATCCCCGCCAGCCCTGTTCTACCTCACCATTCTGGCGAATGAGAATCAGCATTGGGTTATCAATCGCATATTGCTTTCTGATTCGACCTTCCGTCTTGGTGGAGTCAGGCGCATCGGCATACAACGCGTGCGAACCGACGGAAACTGTCCTGGAGAGGTTTCTGTCCGTTCGAACCAAACACCAAACCTTACCCTCGTTATGATCGCTACCCAGATTGGCCAGGTAATTGAGAGCCGACCGTGCAGCCTCCCAGTCAAAGTCATAACCTTCTGCCGTTTCCATCTTAAGGGTTTTCTCTATTTCACTCAGTATCTCTGTCGCTTGTTCCTTCGTGATCAGGAATGGATTCTCGAAGTCACCTTGAGGAGCGAGAGATTTCAACTTTTCGTCGATACGCTCAGTGATTGGCTGCAGGTATGTTTTATATTCAGTTTGAAAGCCAATTGGCAACAACCGCTTGAACGGTTTCAGAGTCGTTGTCTTAGAGAGCGCAATTTTATTCGGGCTGCAAGGCACTACTGCACCACCGGCAGCTTTGCCAATGAATACAACAGGTTGTTCCGCATCTTTCTCAATCGCTTCACGCAACGCTACATCGCTTTCATGCATGCGCTGCATCGCTTGGTGGATGGTCGGCTCAGTGTAGAAACGGGTAACTGTCAAATCCTCAACAGGTCGAAAACCAAACATGCGAGAGTGTTGCAAGACAGTATCTTGCTGGAACAAATTAGGCCGACGTCCATAATAGAAGCCGATCAGATTCGCGATAGTTACGCCACGGTCCAATATTTGGCCGCCGATAAAGATATTGAGAGGTGTCCGGAGGCGAAGCTGTCCAGTCTCGTCGAGCAACTCCTCTACTTGGCGTTCGGAGTTGACTCGGGAGATCATCACCCAGTCTTCCGCGAGAGCCTTTTTGACTTCACCCAAAACCACAGGGAATGAGGGGCAATGGAAACCTTTGAGCTTAATTGACGGAGACAGCTCTTCATAGGCTAGTTCAACCAAAGCTGGCAGCACTGGGTCATCACTCTTGGCTGCTTCAGTTAGCTTCGTCTTCACCGCGTCGACCAACTCTTCTTGCCAAGCGTGAGCCGCTTTGCCGGCCTCGGTATGAATAAGGAAGCTGAATTTTTTAGTTTGCCCACTCTTCTCTTCTTGAATCCGCCGTATGCAGCCACCAACAATAAAGTTGACGATGGCGGACCTAAGTGCCGGAACACTGTTGCTGGTCAGAACTTCATCTAGTTTAAGGCGACGGCCATCTTTCTTTCTTAACCTCAGGAGCTCCTCATAGGACACGGGCTGGTACAGGTAATCAGCCAGCTCTATCTCATCGTGGTCTTCCGAAAAGTAGTAATCGCTGCCGATATAGGCTTCATTGACAGGAACCAACTCGGTGAAAGCTGGCCGAATCGGCTTGAAGGTTTCACCCTTAATCTCAATGGTTTCGGGCTGCAGATAAAGCGAATACGGAGTTGCTGTTACCTGCAGAAAAGACGTTCTCCCCGCAACTCCCCTCAATTTCTCTAGCTGCTGCGCTGTGGTGTTAATGTCCATCTCGCCTTTGTCTTTCTTGAAGCCAACACTCGCATAGTCTGCTTCATCATCCACCACCAAGATGCGCTTCTCGCTTAAGTGTGGGTGCTTTGTACTAACGAGTTCGATCAGGCGAGCAAGGTTATCTTTTTGCTTCTTAACAACTAAAACCAGCTTCTGGTTGATCTCGAAGCCCGTCAACTGGTTAGGCATGGTCATGATGTCGAAGACCTTTAGGCGGTCGTCTTGATCATGCTTTTTAAATTCGGAGAGAATTCGTTCGTAGGTCTGCTTGGCGAGAGCTTTTGTCCCTTTCGTGAGAACAACGGTTACATCGAATTCGTTGTCGAATGCCAATGCCATTATTGCGAGAAAGGTTTTTGTTTTTCCGGACTGAATCTTCCCCAGAAGCATGCCCGGCCGATCTTCACTGGTCTTAATTTCGCTCAATCTTTGAACAGTTCTTTCAATGCACTGCCGGTCCTCTAGCGTGTAACGATCGCCTTGATTTACAAATGACTGGTAAAACGGTCCATCCAACTTCATGTTTTCTCCAAACAGAGTTTAAGTTTCCATCTAGTCATCAGCGATCCTGTGAAAAAACCGCCATCTTATCGTTTAGTGACACCTTAATCCGCAAATGCGACAAATTGCGTCGCAAAGAACAAGAGAATTACAACTCCTTAAGCGAGGATTAGCCGGCATCAATCGGAGAGTTCTACATATCGATTTGCGTAATTTTTCGCGCCTCGCCGATCAAGTAGGTTTCGAAAAGAGAAACCTTGGACTTAATATTCTCCAAATTACCCCACCACTTTTGATGGTCTTTAGCCACCCAACAATCAGTAAAAAGAACTACATAGAGCGTTTGTTTTTCGCATACACCTTGCGCATGCCGAACGATACTCTCAAGCGCATCACCAAACTTCAGATGACCACCGCCACTCGCGTTGCGCCCACTAAGCGACACAACAATCAAAGCGCTGCAGCAAAAAGCACCGTCATCTGACGGGAGGAGGTTAACGAGTGTGCGAGGCCCCAAACGAATGCCATCACTAATACCTGGCCAACTTCTGACGTCATCTGAATCAGGAGCTGCCGTCTCACCCTCAAATACTGGGACGGGATCCGCTCCGATGAGATCAAAACCTAATGGATTGTGCTCAAGTATTTCCTCTAGAAAATCTTCCCTCAAGTCTTGGACAGTTAGGCCGCCTGGACGTGCATGGGCCAACATTGAGGCAAGTTTCTGCCCTAAATCCAAAAATAAACCATTCACTATCGGCGCCGTCCTTTCAGTCAATTTTTAGAAGAAAGGATCATTACCAAACCATCTCTCGAAATCCAGCCCACCTGATCAAACATTGAACCATGTGATGAAATTTAACAATTTCTTCTAATACAGCTAGTTGCATGATTCATATGAAACTCCAACACCTCACCGAGTCCGCCCAGAAAACTGTCATCGAAAATCTATGATATGAACGACCTCAGCTTCTTGCTCGGCGCCAGAATTCGATACTCTTATTACTTACTTGCCCAACAGTTTCGCCTAATTCAATTACTGCGGACTGAAGCGTCAGAGCTAATGCCGGCTGAGAACAATACTGGAGGCTACGAATGATTCTTGTGATTCGTAAATGGTTGTGGCCGGCGGGCTTCAGCCAAATGTGGCTTTTCATGTTCAGGGCTGGCAAGGGAGCAATTTCACCTCCTCTCCGTTCGAGCCCATAGAATGCCAACATTCGATCCAGCGCTCGTATCTGCTGGGTACGAAGGTGCCTATCGGTTCGAAACCACGCTATGTCCTCTTTGGTAAGCACTGGTACACGTGCGTTGTACTGGCTGGGTTCGGGAATCGGGAAAAGCCACTGAAGGTAATCGTGTGTGTGCTCTAACCAGAAATCATCGAGCGAAAGAATGTCGTCGATTGTTCTGCCCGCATGATCCGTTCCATCACCGCGGAAGAACTTGATAAGAGCGCTCTCTTCCGGCTCGGGCTTGCCAACAATTCCGACAATCTGGTCATACGACCATATCTCTGCACTGGCAGAGTCGAAGACAACGACACAGAGATCAGGCCGATCCCCTTGCATTAAGAGACGGGCCGTTACTGATTGGGAAAGCTTTAATTCATTTGACCCATCCAAAGGATGCAGATTGCACAGCATAACCCGCTGTATCCATCGACCTTCGGGCTCCATATTTGGCAACGCTTCAAGTTGTTTCCGCACCTTATCCCAACGAGCATCCCCATAGATAACAGCGGCCGGACACTCTGGCAAAGCGGTTGCCACGACATCGTCAGACATCAGCGTCATGAGCTCCGGTGACAGTTCACGGATTGACTGACGATTCAGGACAAGCTCCCCACTATCATCTACATAGCCGTTAGGAATCCGATAAACACAGCCGATCTTCCAGGACATAATGCGCTTTGCCATAGGACTTCCTCATCTAGATTACTGAATAAAGCCGATGGAACGCCCAACCACACCTTCGGTTTGCGCTTCCTGCTCTTTTGCGAGTGCTGACAACAATTTCTCTGTGCGAGCTCTGAGTCCTCTCAGCTCCAGGGTCTCGACTGCGGCTCTTATGATGCCGGGCGTTAAGCGGTTCAGGTGATTAAGTTGGCGTTGGGTGAGGCTACTAGCCAATGCTTTGTCGACCACGCATTCCGCCAGAATGGCCCTAACCTGGTCCAAAGTGAGGTAGCCAAATTCCACTTTCATTTGGAGCCGGCGCAGTATCGCTTTGTCAAAGCTATCGAATCGATTCGTTGTCGCCAGAAAAACGCCGTCGAATCGTTCTAAGCGCACCATGAATTCGTTAATGGCGCTGATCTCCCAACTGCGTTGAGCCAGGTTGCGGCTGTAGAGAAATGTATCTGCTTCGTCCAGCAACAGCACTGCGCCAACGCGCTCTGCTTTGTCGAACATATCTGCGATGTTCTTTTCTGTCTGTCCCACATACATGCCCAGCAAGTCACTGCCAGACTGCAGCATGAAGGGCTTACCCAGGCGCTTTGCGAGCACTTGGGCATAAGCGGTTTTACCAGCACCAGGTGGTCCATATAGGCAGATTCTTGCGACTCCCACCGCGCGGACGAAGCGCTCCACATTCCTGAGTGTCGGTTGGGTGTTTATCCACTCCGTACGGAATTCGGGGAAGTCCCTTTTCTTTGGTTTTGGCAGCACAGGTCCAGGCTTTCTCTCTCCCATAACGCCGAGCCGCTGCCGGACCATGGTCTCCAATCGCTGTTGGTTTCGGACAATCTGGCGCGGTGGTAGATACCGACCTACCTCGGCCAGATTCGCTGCCAGAGCTGGCGTCATCCAAGATTTATTTGCTGCTTCGGATACCCAGGCGGGCGTAACCGGTAGGCTGGATAGTGTCTGCTCAAGCTTTTGGGCTTCGCGGTCACTACCAGTGCCCTCGATCTCAACGATGAGGCCAAACCTCCTCAGAAAAGCAGGATCAACGGCTCTTATGTCGTTGCTGATCCAGATTACTGGCGCCCGATTATCCTCCAACATCTGGTTAAACCAGCCTTTGGCAAGCTCAGCCGATTTTCGGAAGGCATCCTCCATTTCATCAAACAGCAGAACGGCACCGTGACGATCTTCAAGGAACATCTGCGCCATTTTCGCCGCATCGAGGCGAACTCGGCCGGTCATGGCACCGGAGTGATTGTCTTTGGTGGGCACCTCATAAAGCGGTGCGCCGAGCTTTTCTGCCATAGCTCTGGCCAACTGGGTTTTCCCGGTGCCTGGCTTTCCATAGAGCAGAATGTTTTTGCCCCGAGACTTGTTGTTCAGAGCCTCCTGCAGGTAATCCAGCATCAACTGAAGATCAGGAACGCCTCGAAAGTCTGCAATGGAATGCAATGCCGTAGGCCCTGGCGGGCAGATGTGTTTGAACAGCATCTGTTCGATGTCCTCTGTCGCACCTGCCTCACATTCATCGGAGGTGGCCACCACCAGCTGACTTAGGAGCGGACCGGCCTCCACGATGTCCCAAATATCGCTGTTTTGGTTTGGTTCCTCCAACAGGCGGATCTGGCACAGCATGGCATCCTGATCCAGTGCTGCTGCAATCGTCCGCGCGGATTCTCGCATCGCCCTGGCCAGGGCACTTATCGAGTTTCCATATTCATTAATTTCAAGGTCCCGCATGACGTCTTTCGCCTTTGGGTGCTTGAGCAACAAAATAGCAAAAATCAGCAACTTGATTTCAACCACATCGGCTTTCAACAACCTCGCCAGATTGGCCAATAGGGGTTCAAAGGAGAGATCCGGCATGCCTCTCAGGCTCCGGGTGAGCTGTTTTTCGCGTTTGCGTACCGCCTCAAGGAAGACTGGAGCACTTATCTCGCTATCAATTCCCGACGGCAGCTCAAGCTCAAGGAAAGCGTCTGGCTCGTCCATGCCAACGAGGCGGAATTCCTTTTTATATCCTGTGATGAGGAATAGTCGGCAGAGGTAGATCTGCAGCAGCTTCAGGTCGTCTTTGGATGGGGATGAAGGGTAGTCTGGCTCGTGGGCTTCATTGATGAGTTCGTTCCATAACAGCATGATGGGCCTCCAAACAATCTAAGAGTATTTTGCAGGAATAACGCGACAATCCATGTCGCTGCCCAGGTTTACTTTGCAGTGACAGCCAAACCGTTAGCAGAGCGATTGAACCCAACATCGCAGTTTTGACTGGCTTGAATCAAATAGCCGAATAAAAGAGTATTCCTATTCCCTCAATACTCATTAAGGTTCTTATGTCTACCTGTCTTGTTTCCATATCAGACCAAGCTTTCTTCACCATCGTCACTGCAGCTTTGGAGGCTTACACGGTTCATCACGGAGACCCGAACGCAGAGGAAGAGTCAAAATACCTGGAGACCTCCGGCAACCTGTGGGGTTATCGAAGCACCTCTGGGCTGGGTGAGGAGGTCTTTCGCATAGTGATGGCAGACATTTCAACGGCTGCCCATAGGGGTCAGGGCTTCGTGATTGACAAGGAAGAAAGCTATGACGCCAAGTCTGCATTCGTATCAGTTTACTACCCTGAGCTGGCGTTTTTAGGGGACTATCACAGTCACCCCTATACTACCCCCAAAGATGGCATCAAGACCGAGCTGGATCTGGAGCGGCAAGCACTCTATCAGTTTTCAAACGCAGACTTTGGCTCCGTGAAATACCAACAGGAAAGTGGGCGTGATTACCGTGTCGGGCTTGTTGCCACTGTCTATGAGCGAGAGGAAGGCGTTCCAAGATCCAGCAAACACATGGATGGTGCAAGCTGCATCCGATTCCAATATCAGGACATGACCATCTGGATTAAGGCTTACGTCTGGGCCGGAGACGATTACCGTCGGAAATCAGATAAAATGGTGCATCTTGTCTGCCCTAACCTAGGGTTCAATGCCAGTTGAGTATTCAAAAAGGCGCCGCGGGTAATTCCAACCCGCGGCGCATTCTCAGCTAGACCTTCTGAACGACTAACTGTCATCACTCATTTTGAGCTGTATACCGTTTACGATTTAATTCGAGCCAAACCGCGTTGTAGCGTAGAGATTATTTCTTGTTTTAGCCATTCAGGCTCCAGAATGTCGCAGTGGATCGCTTGCGCCGTCAGCCACCACCGCAAATCCTGTGTATCTCCTACCGTAACCGAAATCTCAAAGGTCTTGTCATCAATCTCCGTGGTGATCTGATCAAAACCCAACGGCGACTCAATCAGGTGATTCAATGCCGGTTTGTCACAGCGCAACTTCAGGTACACCGGCTCATTGGATTTGAGAATGCCCATGGCGCCCGAACGAATGTACAAATCCAGATTGAAATCCTCTGGGCGGTCGGACGGCTCTTCCAGGAGCTCACCTGTGGTGGCCCGATGCAGAACTAATTGACGGGTGCCTTCCCTGCCCTCGATGGCGCCAATCAGATACACATTCGGATCCCGGAAGATCAGTCCGAACGGATGTACCACGATCTCCTCAGGCTCGTCCCATTTACGAGCCTGGTAGGTTAGCTTGCACTTGTACTCTCGTAACAAGGCTTCGGTAACGGTTTCCAGAACATCTGCATTTATAGCCGGCCGTTCTCCCCCCAGCCCACGGTTGATGACACGCACTCTGTTTGGCCACCGGCCCAGGGGATTCTTTTCCCTGAGCAATGTGCGATGGGCTTCATCGAAATGGGGTTTCAGGTGAGACAGCGCCCTCGGCGGCAACATTGGCGAAAGATAAGCACGGGCCAATTCAAAGGTTAGTGCTGCCGGTAAGTCGAGTGCCGGAATAATGTCCATGGTGGCATTTCGGTCGAAAGACCAGCGATATGGACGAGAGTCTTCATCGACAAGCAACGGAAAGTCCGCGCTGAGCTTCTCCAGGTCCCGCTGTATCGAGCGCATCGTCACCTTAAATCCATGATCCTCAAGGCGCTCCGCCAATTCACTTGTGGTGATAGCTTTGGGGAAACGAGGAACCATTCTGAGCATCGTGAGGTAACGAACGGCAGTATTGGACATTTCAATCCCTTGCTGTCTGAATCGAAAAATTTAGAGGTTCCAAGGTTATCGCGGATCAGTCCTCATGTCTGGGGGATAACCCCATTTGTTCCGAGGATACCTTCAAGAGTTTCACCAGGGATGCTTGGGGAATCGTCATCGCTTTCCTACGCCTCTAAGAGGCAGCGCTCGATCAGCTGGCCCACCTTGAGGCCGAGCGACTCGCCTTTCTGGTGAAACCGGTCAACTACGAGCTCTCGCTGATCAAACTTAAGACAGAAACGGATTTTTGTCCCCACGTTGATTTCCTTTACGAAACCGGCATCTTCGAAGAGGTATTTTTGCTTGCTGGCAAGACAACCTGATGTACATTTGAACCATCAAAGGGGCCAGCTGGAGGTGCCCAATAACGCCAGCAGCACGTCACGGAGAGACCTCCATTCCGGGGGCGTGCGCATCTTAAACTCATCAGCCCTTAGTCAGTAATTCTTATCCTGGGCTTTTCAGCCAGAACCTCACTAACGGCCATGCAGGAAGAAACGCAGCTCCTGCAAGCAGCGCACGGGGACGGGGATCTCCGGAGAAATCTTTCAGATCCAAGGCCATCAAACTCGCACCCAATCCAAGCAGGATGCTGATTGGCAGTCCCGTCGCCTCCCCCAACCAGGACCAAAACACAATGCTGAGCAGGTACAACAAAAGAGCATTGAGCAACCGGTCGATCAGATTCCGAGCACGCAACTCCCTCATATTCACTCCATTTTGAATCCTTTGTTTTTAACAGCATATCTCAATGACATAAGCCAGCAACGGCATCACCAAATTGCTTGCACCTCCGAGCTTCTGAGGTAGATTGGATCCGAGGCGCAATTTTTAGGGGCAAACACTATGAAATACATGCTGATGTTCTTTGCTGGCGGTGTAACCGGCCTTTTTCTCGCAGGGCCTGCAGGCGCATTCCTCGGTGTACTTGCGGCACTGGGTGGCTGCGCCTGGTTAGAACAAACAGACCCCACGGCCAATGATGAAAATTGGGATAGTGAAGTTGACTTCGATTACGGCCATCCACTGAGAGATTCCGATGAAGTTTCCTATGGGAGTTTTGAGGACGACACCATGCTCTACGAAGACCGCCACCAATCGACGGCTTTCGATATTAATCCTGCCACAGGGTTGCCGATGGTTAACGATGGTATCGGTGGGATTGATGTTGGGGGGAATCCATATGGGTATGATCTGAACAGCCATGACGATATCTTCTCATACTCAACGGACAGTATGTTTGACGATTTAAACCACGATTAAAGTGGCATTTTTTCTAGTAGCGCAAGGCGAATAATGAGGCGATTTCTGAAGACCCCTAATATCTGTGAGACCAAAATCTATTTTCCGGCACAGAGCCCCAATACGATAATCCCTATTCACACCAACTGTACTCAAATGAGTCATCTTAAACAAACCGAAATAAGCTAGCCCAACGATTAGGCGCTTGGGCCAGCAAACCCTTTTATCTTCCCTCATATTATCAACCTAGGATAAGAAGGAAATTTACTTGCACCAATCGTCTTTTGTTATATATTAATTTCGAAACACAATATTCAAGGAATTTATAATGGCAACGCACAAGATCAATGAATTGGTTCAGGAAATAATTTTGAATTCAGAGTCAGTCCAAGACTTCTATGAAGTGGAAGTGTCCGTGCTTATAAGAAAAAAAGGAGGAGCCCGGTCAGATTTTATAAGAGCTCAGTCACATTGGACGCCTGATCAAATCGAATTTTCAGAAAAATCGTCAGATTCAGAAAATCCATTTGGGTGGTGCAGTCAACAAAATAATCAATAAACCAAACAGCTAGGTAAAAAAAATGATAAATGAGAGAACATTCACCTTGTGGTCAGACAGCAAATTTTTAAAATTATTAATCCAGGACATTCTTTATAAAAATTATGGTGATTTCTTTCTTTGGCCGGAAAAGATACATAGTGAAAAATATTGGTTGCACTTTCGAGAAGAAGGTCCCGCATCCAAGTTCGCCTACTTACCCGTGGAGTCCTTGAACCAACTAGAAAAGCTCCAAGAAATGGGAATCTACACCATCGTAGTCACTGCAAAACTACATCGAGCTGAGGACTTACCACACTCTGATGTGCTCGTGTCAGGTGCAAATTCCTACTCCTCATGCACTAGAGCAGCAGAATTTATCTCAAATCAGCTTACCTGCAATCTACAACAAAGCAGTAGGTTCATCATACTGCCAACCCTTAAGTCCTACAGACGAAAACGCATGACACCTTCCTAACTGTAGTAAAAAGGGCGTTGTGTTTCTTATCTTTCAAAAAAATTCCTAATGGGCATACGATCACAGTGTCAAGTGCTGTAAATCACTAAATCGGTTAATTAGGCGCGACACGGAATCACTTGAATTCGGTAAATTGATAATACAGCGACATAATGTAGGCAGGACAGAAAACCCTACTTCTATATTGTCACTGAAAATTGATGCCTAGATCTGTTAACTGATAGAGAAAATTCTATGAACTCAACAAGTGATTCAGTCCAAACAAAAAGCCTCCCTGCTCTCATACCGGGACGCTGGGTACGTCCTAACCTGCTTCCCGTACTTTTTGGGATCAATGCTGAACAGGCAAGGAAATATCGTGAACGCGGATTTTGGCTGGAGGAGAAGCATTGGCGCTTCGATCCCGTGCGTCGCGTTGTTTATAACCCAGAAGAAATCGCAAACTGGTTTGAGGGAAAGCTGTGACAAAAAAGGACAACTCAATGGTGCTGCCGAAAGGAGTCGAAGTCCACGGCAATAAGCTGCGGATCTCCTTTCAGTATGGTGGTATGCGATGCCGGGAATCTGTTCCCGGCATCGCAAAAATTAACAAGTCGAGTATCGCCTACGCTGAAAATAAACGTACTTTGATACTGACAGAAATTAAAGAAAATCGCTTTGATTACGCGACACATTTTCCCAATTCGAAAAATGCAAAACTGTTCAGTGGTTGGGGTGGTCCCGACCTGAGCAAGTTGGTTTCGGAATGCGTTGATGAATGGCTTTTGAAGCAAGAGGCAAAACAAGCCCCCTCGACGTACAAGAATTACAAGTCTAAATCAAAACATGTCATTAAAAAATGGCCGAAGCGGAAGATCGCCGACGTAACGAAAACTGAGATCGAACTATTCCAGACTGAACTGCTCCGTAATGGATTGGCACCAAAAACCGTGAACGATGTTTTCACCGTCGTACGCGGCATTTGGTCGGATGCGTTCCACGACGGCATTGTCCGAATGAATCCTTTGGAGCGTATCCCAAACGTGGAGCGAGATAGAGATCCTGAGTTTGCAGATCCTTTCACTCTGCAGGAACTCGATCGCATCCAGTCGGTTAAGACGATGCGCCAGCAAGACATTAACATGGTGATGTTCGCGTGTTGGTGTGGGTTGTCCATATCCGAGTTAATAGCGCTCTCCTGGGACGATGTAGACATGGCTGGAGAGGTGATTAAAGTGCGTCGCGCCCACGTTAACGGTGAGTACAAAGTGCCCAAGGAAAAATCGCGCGTACGTCAGGTAGAACTGATAGAACCGGCTAAACAGTGGCTAAAACGTCAACAGGCAGCAACTTATCTGTTGCCGCCCTCCATCATCGAAGTCCGTCAGCGTGACAATGTGACGATCAAGGAAGACACTGTTCGACTGGTGTTCCGAAATGGCCAGAGCAATCAACCGTGGAACAATAACAGTCTGTATCGGTGGTTTTCCGGCCACCTTCGCAGGGCCAAGGTGCGCCATCGCGGGCCGAACCAATGCAGGCACACATTTGCCAGCCGAATGTTGTCCAACTTTATAAGTCTGGAATGGGTAGCCCATCAGCTGGGTCACGTGGACACTACCATGGTGAAGAAACACTACGCTCGCTGGATTCAGTCAGACACACCCAAAATGGCCGCTCAGGTTTCGCAGATGCTCGGGTTTAAAGTGGACGATAACGGACAGGAAAAACCGGATTCTGCCCCAATTCTGCCCCAAAAATGAAAAAAGCCCTGATTTTCTATTTGAAAATCAGGGCTTTAGTATGGCGGAGAGGGAGGGATTCGAACCCTCGAAACGCTATTAACGTTTACACACTTTCCAGGCGTGCGCCTTCAGCCACTCGGCCACCTCTCCAAAACTTTTGATCCTGCCTGATTGGTTTCGCGCTGCGCTTGCGTTGCAAGCGTACTTTCCAGGCGTGCGCGTTATTCGGCACTTTGTGCCTCACCCCTTCGGGGCCGTCGTCGCTTCGCTCCGACGTTCAGTCGGCCGTTCCGGCCTTGGTGTCAGCCACTCGGCCACCTCTCCAATAAACTGTTTCAAATCAGCGATGTCGTCGCTCATTTGAGGGCGCAAACTTTAATGGTTTTACGGGCGGTTGGCAACTCTCTGGGGGAAAATCGTCAAAAAAATTACTGCTCAGGCGGTTTTCTGTTTACCGGTTGAACAGATTCAGGACTATCGTTAATACAATGCTCAGGATAATCATCGATGTGATGGGAATGAACACCCTGCTGCCCTCGGACTGTATATTGATGTCACCGGGCAGTTTCCCAAACCAGTTCAGGACGCCAGGCGCAAAATGGAGGATTGCTCCAACGACAATCAGTATGATGCCGGCAATGACAAACCAGCGGGCCATGGATGAGTACCTCTGGTGGCGAAATCCCACAGATATACGGAGAGAATAGCAATGCTGATGAAAGCCGAGCAATCGACACTGCTGCTCATCGATGTACAGGAGAAGCTGATGCCCGCTATAAGCCACGGTGATGAGGTGGTTGACCGGTGCATCGTTCTGGCCACCATTGCCGGGCTCATGGAGGTGCCGGTGCTGGCTACCGAACAGTTGCCCGACAAGCTGGGGCATAACGTTGAAGCCGTCCGTGAGCTCTGTAGCCAGACCCTGGCCAAGCATCATTTTGATGCCTGCCCGGACGGGCTTGTCGACCAGTTACCCGAGGGTCGACAGCACGTTGTAATAGGCGGTTGTGAGACTCATGTCTGTATGATGCAAACCGCCCTGAGCCTGATCGATGCCGGCTACAAGGTCTGGGTGGTAGCGGATGCTACCGGCTCCCGCAACGAGTTTGATCGCGATGTAGCGCTGGATCGCCTGAGCGAGAGCGGTGCCCGCATCGTAACGCTTGAAATGGTGGCCTTCGAGTGGATGCGGCATTGCAAGCACCCGCAGTTCCGGAACATTCAGGCACTGATCAAATAGAGGCATCCACCGAGCTGGCGCATACGTAGAAAAACGCTTCAGTCACAGGTGGTTCCGAGGTACACAATGCTCAATATGGATTTTTCCAAGAAGGTCGTGATTCGCACCGCCGAACAGGAGTGGGTTCCCAGCCCTGCCGGCGGGGTTCTGCGAAAGCCCCTGGCCCGTGAAGAAGCCGAGCGCGGCCATGCCACCAGCGTTGTCCGCTACGAGCCCGGTGCGTCCTTCAACCGACACGAGCACCCGCTGGGCGAGGAAATCCTGGTTCTGGACGGCGTATTTTCCGACGAAACCGGCGACTATCCGGCCGGCACCTATTTGCGTAATCCGCCCGGCAGCGGCCACGCGCCATTCAGCAAAGAGGGCTGCACTCTGCTGGTGAAACTCCATCAGTTTGATAAGCGTGATCGATCAACGGTGCGCATTGATACCCGAAATACACCCTGGCTTCCGGGCATCGGGGGCCTGGAGGTTATGCCCTTACACGAGTTTGAGCACGAACATGTGGCTCTGGTGAAGTGGCCGGCCAACGAGGTTTTTCAGCCTCACAGGCACTTTGGTGGTGAAGAGATTTTTGTGCTCTCCGGAGAGTTCTGTGACGAGCATGGCCGCTACCCAGCCGGCACCTGGATTCGCAGCCCTCATTTGAGCCAGCATCACCCATTCGTGGAGGAAGAAACCGTCATCTGGGTGAAAACCGGTCATCTGCCGCTCGGGGCGCAATAAGAAGGGCCCCGTAGGGCCCAAAAGAGGCTAGGAAATCGCGGTATGTTGCCAGTTTTGCCTGCTGTAAGAGTCGTTGCTTGCCCCCTCTGATAGCGGGCTGAAGAGTGTCTCTTCGCCCACGGGAACCGCAAACACGTGATACGCTTCGGGGCCAAATGGGTCCAGTGCCGTGTCGAGGTACTCGAAGCTGTCAGGCACGGGCTCACCGGAGTATGCGACCCGGAACTGGCGCTCCAGGGTTGGGATTGTGACGCCCAGGGGCTGCTCTACCCAAAGGTAAACGGCCTTGTGGGGCACGATGTATTCGCTGCGCACCACCCTGTAACCCTCTTTGAGCGTGAGCGTGGTCGGCTCTTTGCCCGGTTCCAGACGGAATTTGTGGATGGTTTTCATAGCTGCTGCTCCTCTCTGGGTTGCTGCCTTTCACAACTCCATGATGGACAGGAACAGACTTCGATAAAATAAGCTTTTGTGAGGTTTCATCATCGAAATATTCGATGCAATCAGGATTGCTTGTTTTCCGCGTGAGCCTCAACAATGGCACGAACGCCTTCATGGGCGGTTTTTCGGCCCCGCGTGATAGCGAACAACTCATCCATGACCTCATCGATTGAGGCAATCTGCTCAACCTCATACTGGCGGCAAACCTCTTCGCGGATAGAGGTCGGCGCTGCAAAAACACCATATCCCTGGCTGCCAAACACTTTTATCAGGGCACTATCATCCACCCGGGCTACGAGCTTCATGCGAACTCCGTTCAGGGAGAACCAGTTCATCAGTCGTTCGAAATATGGCGCATCAGTAGCGTTCGCCAGCAACGGCTGACCATTGAGCGATTCCGGAAACCCCTTTTTCAGTTTTTTCGCCAGCCCCGGCGCGGCATACAGGCTCATGGTGGACCCCGAAAGAGGGTGAACCGTGAGGTTGCCGTCTTCCTGCAGTTTCGGCATGCGGTCCGTCAGCACAAGGTCCAGCTCCTTGCGTTTCAGGCTCAACACCAGATCTTCGGTGCGGCCGGTCTGGCACTCGAGCTGAACGGATCGCTCGCCCGCCATGGCTGGTTGCAGCAGGTAGTAGGCAATCAGTTTGTGAATCGAAGCCGAAACACCGGCGCGCAACGTCAGGGGGCGCTCGGAGGGATCAAGCCGCAGGGTCTCCGCAAGTTCACCAGTCAGGGCGAAAATATCGTCAGCGTACCCCAGAATCAGCCGCCCAAGGTCCGTCAGGATCAGCTTGCGCCTCTCCCGGGAGAACAGGCGACCACCCACTGAGGCTTCGAATGTGGCCAACTGGCCACTGAGCGTCTGGGGGGCCAGCTCCAGGACCTCGCTGGCGCGAGCGATCGAACCTTCCCGGCTAATCACCCAGAAATAATAAAGATGGCGAAGATTAAGCTGTTCCATTGCTCTTCCCTGCCAGGTTCAGGATGGTCGTGGGATCTTGAGGATCTCACCGAAGGTGACGTATTCGCTTCCACCAAGACGGCCGATCGGATCAATAGCGGCGCCATCAAAGGTCAGACGGTTCTTGTCATCGTACTTGGCTGCCGCACCCGATACCCAGACCCGGGTGACTTTCCCGAAAACCAGCGACTGGGGTGCAGCGCCAATTTCCTTGATGTCATAAAGCTCACAGGCAAAGGCTACATGGCAGTCCTTGAGACGCGGCAACCCTGCTCCCTCGAATTCCACCAGTTCCAGATCCAGATTCTTCAGCTCGGATTCACCATGAGGCAGAGTTCTTGAGGATTCGGTGACTGCCGCTGCCAGGTCCCGGTGTGCGATATGCACGACAAAATGCTTCCTCGCCTCAATGTTCACCCGGGTATCCTTGGAGACTCCTTCCGCCGGTTTCTTACCGACAGAAATCATCAGCAAGGGAGGATTGCTGGTAATGGGCGTGAAAAACGAGAACGGCGCCAGATTGAAGTCGCCGTCCGGGTTTTCACTTAACACCCAGGCCACGGGCCGAGGGATGACCGTTTGAGTCAGGATGTGATAGGCGTCCTTTGGGTCCATACCCTCGAAATCGATAAGCATCATTCTCTCCCGTTAACTGCAGCTTCAGGCGTTCGTTCCCGCAACAGCCACAGCATCATCAATATCCCATGAACAATCAGGAAGGGCACTGCGACCATGACCAGCCCGCCCCACCCGAGCCAGCTCAGAATGGCTCCAGCGGAGAGCGCTGCGGTGGCCTGGGAGCCAAACACCATGATGTCGTTCAGGCCCTGGACACGGAAACGCTCTGCATCCCGATAACCCCGGGGCAACAGCGTTGTGCCGCCAACAAAAAGGAAATTCCAGCCAACACCCAGCAACAGCAGTGCTGAAAGATAGTGATGGAAACTCACGCCACTGGCGGCCAGCGCAATACAGCCCAGATACGCCAGCAAACCCGCTGCCATCATCAGCGGTATGCCCACAACGCGGGTCAGCCAGCCGCTGATCAGCGACGGCAGATACATGGCCATGATGTGGAGTTGAATCACGCGCTTGGCGTCGTCCAGGTCGTGGCCTGCCATTTCCGTCATGCTCAATGGCGTTGCTGTCATGATAAAACTCATGACCGCATAGCCAATGGCGGCCGCACTGATGGCAGCCCAGACCAGTGGATTGGCCAGGATCTCCCGCAGGGGACGACCGCCGCCGGGCTTTGATTCCTGAACCCGCTCGGCGCCTGCCCGGTAGCCGGCTCCAAGGATCAGCAGGGCGGCCCCCTGCACTACCGCCAGGCCAAGCCAACTGACCAGAAACGGATACTGCTCCGCAGCACCGCTGCCCAGGCCCGCCACTTCTGGCCCGAGCCAGGCCGCCACCAGACCACCCAGAAGCACGCGGGCGGCCGCAGAGCCGGCCATATTCGGAGCGACGGATTCCATGGCGGCAAACCGGTATTGGTGAACAACCGCAAGGCCCGTACCACCGACGACAGCAGCCAGACATAGCAATGAAAACAGACCGGACCAGGAAGCCAGCGAACCAAGGAGACCTGCAAGGATTCCCATGAGCGCGCCGAGCAGCATCACACGCTTGCGCCCAACGCGTTCCATCAACCAGGTTGCCGGCTTGATGGCCAGTACGGTACCAACCACCACGAGACCGACGGGCAGCGTTGCATACTCGGGCGCCGGAGCCAGCATTCGGCCCTGGATACTGCCTATAAAAACAATAAAAGGCGCTGTGCACATGGCAAGCGCCTGGGCGGCAACCAGGACCCAGACGTTGAGGGGCATGGGCTACTTTTTCCTGTAGATAATTCCGGGATGGCACTGCACCATCTCGTAAAGGTGGGGCAAACCGTTCAGCGATTCGGAGGCACCAAGAACCAGGTAGCCTCCCGGATTCAGGGTGGCGTGCATCCTGGTAAGAATATCCTTCTTCAGGTCCGCGGAAAAATAGATCAGAACATTCCGGCACATCACGATATCGAACTTGCCGAGCATGTAACGCTCCAGCAGGTTCAATTCCTTGAACTCCACCATGCTCTTGATCTGCGGCTTGATCTGCCAGCCCCCGTTAAGGGATGGGGTAAAGAACTGCTTCTGGCGCTCTGGTGACAGGCCCCGGCCAATGGCGATCATCTCGTATTCGCCCTTGCGGGCGACTTCCAGTACGCTTTTGGAAATATCCGTGGCGGTGATTTTCACATCGCGGAGTTTACCGGGCCTGGCGCGCCGAAATTCCTCCACGATCATGGCAATGGAGTAAGGTTCCTGGCCTGTCGAACAGGCCGCCGACCAGATTCGAAGAGGCTGGCCGGAGTTACGTTCAGCGAACTCGGGAAGCAGCTTTTCCTGGAGAATTCGGAAAGGATGATTGTCACGGAACCACAGGGTTTCATTGGTGGTCATCGCATCGATGACAACTTCCTTGAGACCACCCCGGCCGGGCCGTTTGAGGCGCTCAAGGAGCTCTCCCAGGGTGTTCAGGCTGTTCTCTTCCAGAATCCTGCGCAACCTGCTTTTTACCAGGTACTGTTTGTTCTCGCCCAGTAAAATCCCACAGGCATCCTGCAGGAACGATTTGAAGGCTTCATATTCCTGTGGCGTTATTTCCGCTTTCATTGGGTCTCTGTTCTGAGTGAATCTTTGAGCGGCTCCATCAACCCTGGTCGATGATTTCCATTACCCGCTCTGCCAGCTCGTCCGGACTGAACTTTGCCATAAAGTCGTCGGCCCCGACCTTCTTCACCATCGCCTGATTGAACACACCACTGAGTGAGGTGTGAAGCATGACAAACATATCTGCCAGGGCCGGGTCACCTTTCACCTTGGTGACCAGGGTATAACCATCCATCTCCGGCATCTCGACATCGGAGATGATCAATGAGAAGTGATCCCGCGCCTTCGACCCGTCGGAAGTCACTTCCTTCAGGTATTCGAACGCCTGCTTGCCGTCGTTCTTGGTGACGACTTCCATGCCAATGGCCGTGAGACAACGCTCTATTTGCCTGCGGGCAACGGAAGAGTCATCGACTACCAGAACCGGTAGATGCCCCGGTACCCGCTCTGCGCTCTTGCTCAGAACCGCCTCAGTGACATCCTCCCCGAGTGGAGAAACTTCTGCAAGAATCTTCTCTACATCTATGATTTCGACCAGCTTATCATCAATCTTGGTCACGGCGGTAAGATACACATCCCGCCCGGCGCCCTTCGGGGGAGGCAGTATGTCCTCCCAGTTCATATTCATGATCCGGTCAACGCCGGTGACCAGGAAACCCTGTGTTTTCCGGTTGTACTCGGTAATGATAACAAAGCTGGTGGCCAGGTCTTCCTGCGGGATGCCGGGCAAACCAATGGCCATACTGAGGTCGATAATCGGGATGGTTTCACCCCGGATATGAGCGACCCCTCTTACCGTTTGCCGACTATTAGGGATGGACGACAGCCTGGGACACTGCAGGACTTCTTTAACCTTGAAAACGTTGATCCCATAGATCTGCCGCCCTCTCAGACGGAAAAGAAGGAGCTCCAGGCGATTCTGACCGACCAACTGGGTTCGCTGGTTAACACTGTCCAATACCCCTGCCATTTCGTTTCTCCTGGCCTGCCGGAATTACAACGGCATGTATCTTGCTCATCATGAAATAAAAGCGTGATTGACGGAAACCCGTCATATCAGCGGCGGATTAGCCCATGTAACGGCCAATCTCCCCGAATCCTTAGGCTGATTCGGGCTTTTCTGCCCTGTTGTTGACAGCATAGGACAAACTGATACGTATGCGCATCACCAAATTCGCTCTAATACTGCTAATGTCTGGCCTGAGCTCCCCGCTACTGGCGGAGACAACCGCTGAACAGATTCGCAAAGCGACCCTGGAGTTTCTCGGCGGATTCGCGTCTGAGCAGGCGAACGAAGGCTACACGGTAACTTTTGAACCTGGCGCGATCGACAGCCGCCTGGCCCTGGCCGAGTGCGAGCAACCCCTGAGTGTCGAATTCAGCGGCGATCCCTGGAAAAGCACCAGCCCTTCTATGCTGGTAACCTGTGAAGGGTCCCGACCCTGGCGGATGTTTGTGACGGCTTCCGTTTCCATCCATGGGCCAGCACTGGTGGCGGCCCGTCCGCTCACGCGGGGAGAACGGATAACGGAAGGACTGCTCACCAGGCAGTCCGTTGAAATCAATGCGTCCCGGCGCGGCGCCATTACCGATGCGCAACAGGCGATTGGCATGGAAGTGCGGCGGGCCGTCAACGCGGGTTCGCTGGTTACGCCGGACATGCTCTCCGCCCCGAATGCGGTAGAACGGGGCGACCATGTTATCATTACCGCCAAAACAGGCGGATTTTCAGTACGTTCCCGAGGTAAAGCCCTGGCGAGCGCGAGTGTTGGTGAACAGGTTCTGGTAGAGAATCTGCGATCATCCCGCAGAATAAAGGCCAGCGTTGTTGCGCCAGGCCAGGTTGAGATCCCCATGTAGTACGGCTTCGGCAGAGGCTTGCCGCTGCGGCAAACGTCTGCCGCAAACCCGGCAGCAAAAACAGACGAAAAAACCATTGAAAAAAACTGTTAAAAAGTACTAAAGGTTTTCGCGGCGCCGCCGTTAAGAAGACATAAACTCGAGTAAGCGCCGCACTCATGTGGCGCGACAGGCAAGCAGGTACAGATATGTCAGTTGACTTAAATGGAATTGGCCCCGGCCAGGTCAACACCCAGAGAACCACTGCCGACAAGAACTCCGGCACCCAGAACACCCAGCCGGCGACCAGCGAGCAGGCGAAAACCCAGGCTCAGGGCGCCCGGGGTGAGAATGTCAGCCTGAGCAGTCAGGCCAAGAATCTCAAACAGCTTGAACAGAAGCTGGGCGATTATCCGGAAATGGATGACGACCGCATTGAGCAGATCCGCTCCGCCCTGGAGAATGGCACCTACAAGATTGACGCCGAGAAACTGGCCCAGAAAATGCTTGAGATGGATGAAAGCATTTTCGGGTGAGTGAACCATGGCCGCAATTGATGATCTGAAAACCCTTCTTTCCCAGGACATCAGCCAACTGGAAACACTGGCTGATGTTCTCGGTAGAGAAAAGACCTGTCTTGCAAGTTCCGACCTCCGCCAGCTGGAAGCTCTGACCAAAGAGAAAAACGAGCTGCTGGGTGCCGTTCGTGAGCGTGCCAAACAGAAAATCCGCACACTGGTCCAGATGGGCTATCGCCCCGAAAGCGGTGAACCTTCCAGATTTATCCGCAGCGCCGGCTTTTCCGAGCTCTTCGAGCTCTGGCAGGAAGCGGACCAGAGACTTAGAGCCTGTCAGACACTGAACCAGACGAACGGTCGGGTGATCAGCCATCTGCAAAAACGCCTGTCGAAACTGACCGACATCTTCCGTGGTGCCACCGGTCAGCAAAAGCTCTACGGCGCCAAGGGGCAGCAGACCACGGTATCCAGCAGCACGGTACTTGCCAGCGCCTGATGAAGGCCCCGGCAAACCCTGCCGGCGTTCACCGGGTATAAATGGTCATTTGGGAGTCCGGATGGAAACGGATATCGTGGATACTCACGTTACCCATTGGGGCACCCTGGCTACCGCTAACCCGGATATTGTCCATCCGGATTTCCTCGATCCGCTCCGGGAATGCCAGCATCAAGGCGCCATCCTCCCGTACCCGGTACCTGGGCTCACCCTCGCGGTAGTGCACACCGGATATGGTCAGGTCTGAATCCAGAAAATTCAGAACCGGTACAAAAATATTGGCTGTAAGCTTCAGACCCTCGATCACATCCGCTGATTCGTCGGCGCCCTGCTCCCCGCCTCCCGCCGGATTCTGTGCCATGTTGCTGACAATGCCGATACGCTGCAGCAACGTCGGGTCGCCCTGCCCTGATATGGCTGCCAGCTCAAGCTCGCTCATGGGGGCAAGATTACCTCTCTCGTAAAGCTCTCCGGCCTCCAGCGATGACTGCGACGCCTCTGCCGAGCTGCTCGCCGCAAAGGTTACCAGGGGCTGGAAAGGCAACGTAACCGCCGTTACCAGGGCTGCGGCGTTACGATAGCGGGACTGATGCTTGAGGACACGATGGAGTTCCTTCTCGCTGATCCAGCCGGCCTGAATGAACACCTCGCCCAGGCGCTGCCCGGTTTCACGCTGTAGCCTCAGCCCCTCATCCAGCTGCCCTTCGGACAGATAGCCCCGGTTGATAAGCAGGCGCCCGAGGCGTGATTTTTCTTCAAATCCCTGACGGATTCTCACCCGATGTCTCCTTTTGAACAGTGAAAACCGTACAACCCGGCCCGGCTAATGTAATTCATGACTTCCGCTACCCGGAAGGTTAGACAATCAGAACACGATGTGCGTGGATACAGTGCCCGTTTTACCATCACCATCTGGTAAGATCTGGCACCGGATAACAGAATTCGCCAATTGTTGCAGGAAAAATACCTGCGAATAACACAGAGAGCGGCTGAAAATGACAAACAAGGTAAAACCCCTGAAAACTGTGACTCCCGTACTGCTTATGGCCCTGGCCTTGCTGATGCCGGCATCCAAAGCGTTGTCCCAGGGCAATGACCAGTCCGCCAATGAACCTCTGCCAGTGGTGCGCATGGTGACCAGCGAAGGCGCCATCGAGCTTCAGCTCCGGCCCGACGTCGCCCCGGACACGGTCGCCAATTTCCTGCAATATGCCCGGGACGGCTTTTTCGACGGCACGATCTTCCACCGAGTCATTCCGGGGTTCATGATCCAGGGGGGTGGTTTTACCGAGGACCTGTCACGGAAATCAACTCGTGCGCCCGTACGCAATGAGGCGACAGAAACGCTGCCGAACCTCCGTGGAACCATTGCCATGGCGCGGACCAGTGCGCCGGATTCGGCAACATCACAGTTCTTTATCAACCTCTCGGATAACGGGTTCCTCAATGCCGGCGTGCGCGGCCCGGGCTATGCCGTTTTCGGCAAGGTTACCCAGGGCATGGGCGTTGTCGACGCCATCGCCCGCAAACAAACCACGCGGAAGCAGGGCATGGCCGACGTGCCCGTTGAACCGGTAACCATAGAAACCGTCACCGTGGTTGAATCCGAAGGCTGACACCGTGAACCGGCCACCCCTGCCCCCCGCAATCGAATCCGCTGAACTGGCGTGGCACAACGGGGTCCCGGAATCGAAGCGATTTGGCGATGTCTACTTCAGCCGTGACAACGGCCTGGAGGAAACCCGACACGTTTTTCTTCGGCACAATCAATTGCAGGAGCGTTTCTCGCAGATCCGCGAGGGCGGCAGTTTCGTTATTGCCGAAAACGGCTTCGGAACCGGCCTGAACTTTCTGGCCGCCTGGCAGGCCTGGCAGAGCAATGCGCCAGCCCATACAGCGACCCTGCACTTTGTATCCGTGGAACGCTTTCCCCTCACCCGGGAGGATCTTACGCGGGCCCTGGCCCTGTGGCCGGAGCTGAAGGCGCTGGCTGACGAACTGCTTCTGCATTACCCGCCATTGGTGCGTGGGGTACACAGACTGGTTCTGGCCGGGGGACGAGTTCGTCTGACGCTGTTTTTCGGTGACATCAATGAGGCCTGGCGCGCCCTGGATTTCCGCGCCGACGCCTGGTTCCTGGACGGATTTGCGCCAGCCCGCAATCCGGATATGTGGCTGGAGGACACCATTAGCCAGGTCCGGGCCCATAGCAAGCCGGGCACAACCCTGGCCACTTTCACTTCGGTCGGCCGGATTCGTCGAGCCCTGATGGACGCCGGGTTCAAAATGGAGAAGACCACCGGATACGGCCGAAAACGGGAAATGCTGAAGGGCATTCTCGAGACAGAGGGGCCCGATCAACCCGAACGCCCCGGCACCATCGCTATCATTGGCGCCGGTATCGCCGGTTGCACGCTGGCACGAAATCTGGCGGAGCGGGGGTATCCGGTCACACTGGTCGACAGCCGGGCTCCGGGAAACGGCGCCTCCGGAAACGCCCAGGGCGCGCTGTATGTCAAACTTGGGGTGGAGTTCAACGACCAGACCGAACTCGCCCTCACATCCCTGACCTTTGCCCAGCGGTTCTACGGCAACTGGCGCGGCCAGTACTGGCATCCGACCGGCCTGCTGCAGCTGGCTCACAGCCCTCAGGAAGCCGACCGACAGGCCAGATTCCTTCACCGCAACGATTACCCAAGGGACATTTTCTGGCCCGTGACCCGGGAGCAGGCCAGCGAGCTTGCCGGCATGCCCACGCAATCTGGCGGGCTCTGGTTTCCCCGCAGTGGCTGGCTCGAACCACAAAACCTATGCAAAACCCTGGCAGACCACCCACTGATCTCCACATCGTTCGGTGTTGAGGTTAACCGGCTATTGCCCTGCAACGGCCAATGGCATCTCTCCACGGAACAGGGATCAACCCTGGCGGCCGACCAGGTCATCATCTGTTCGGGTCATCTCAGCCCGGAGCTTATTCCGATAAAGGGCCGCTTCCGGCTGAAAGCCATTCGTGGCCAGGTTTCCCATCTTCCAGCGCCAGCTGTCACCAAGCCGAAGGCTGTTATCTGTGGCAACCGGTACCTTAACCCCACACTCGGTGATATCGCCGTAACCGGGGCTACCTTTGACCTGCACGACAGCAATCCGTTGCCGACCACTGAAAGTCATGAAGAGAATATTCAAGAGCTCGATTCGATGCTGCCGTCGCTGTTCTCTCCAAACGCTGGCAAGCCCAGAGCCGAAGCCCTGGATGGCCGGGTTGCCTTTCGCTGCACGACTCACGACTACCAACCCGTTGCAGGCCCGATGTTTGATGGCGAAAGCGCTTGCCTTGATGACCTTTACCTGTTCACCGGCCTTGGCAGCAAAGGCCTGAGCTACGCTCCGCTACTGGCCGAATACCTGGCCGACCGTCTGACCGGCCAGCCCGTCTGCCTTCCAACGAACCTGGTCAGGCGGCTGGAAACGCGACGCCTGTTCCAGGCCGGTATGGCGGTTTCGTAATAAACTAGCGCTGGAGTTTCCGGTCAGACTGCCGATAACCTCTCAAAGAGTGGCTTAGTCACGGAGAGAACCCATGTCCATTTATGTCAGCGAACCCGGCCGCCCGGTCGGAACCCGGCTACCGGAAACATTCCGGGCAAGGTCCGTGGGCGATGTCACAGAGCTGGCAGAAACCCGGGCGATCAACCCTGGCAGGAGTGAGGCAACGGATGCCGAGTTTCAGCAGGCGGCCAATGCCGGTCGGTATAAAGCGCTGGAGGAGTATGGTGCGGCAGCAGCCGGCGAGCGCCGTGAAGACCGCCCCTATCTGCCCGTGTCCCGGATTTCTTCACCAGCACTCTATTCTGTACAGGCCTCTGCGACCATTGCCGAGGCGCTATCCGTGATGGATGAACATCAGGTTCACCACCTGGTGATCATGGCGGAGAACAACGTGGCCGGGCTCGTCGATCTGCGCTGGCTCCTTGGCTGGCTTCACGAGCATGAGGCCAATGCCATGAGCCAGAGCCTGGTTCACGTTGAGCTCCCTGCATTCCTGACGGCCTCCCCCGAGACAGACGCTCACCAGCTTGCCAGACTGATGCTGGCCCACCAACTCAACGCTTCCCTGGTGGTAGACGCCGGGGGCGCAGCTGCGGGTATCGTTACCAGCACAGACTACCTGAGGCTGTACGCCAGCGCTGGCCGCCACGAGGGGACAGTCTAGTCCCCGACGTGTCAGTTCAGGGGAGTCAGTAGTTGCCCTTCGGGGCTGAACAGGAGCACGTACCAGTCACTACCCGTTCTGCTCAGCGCCACGATCTCGTCATCCCGGTAATTCTCAAGAGCAAGTATCGCCGAGTTATCCACGGCAAGCTGATAGCGCCAGTCGTTTCTGAACCCGGCGTCTTCACCCCCGGTCTCCGCCTCCGGAAGCAGCGACACCCGGGCAACAATGCCCTGCTCCAGGCCTGACACAACACCCTCACCGGTAAAATCACCGGTCGTGCTACCCGCAACCACCATGTCGCCATCAAAGCCGATCAGCCCCTGCAGGGTTTCCGTGGACTGATCGTTGTCATCATTGAGTGAAAACGCCCGGTTCACGATACCTGATGAGGAATAGCCCAGAAGAAACCCTGCGGCACTGGAAAGTGGCTCCCGCTGCAGTTCCGGGTCCGCCTCTTCCTGTTCCAGCACCGAGTAAAGTCCATCACTGGCGCCTATCAGCCAGAGCGTGCTGCCCTGGAACAGCCCACTGGAAATCGGCTCATCTCCGGCGGTGCCCACCTGGTTGACACTGAGCTCGCTAGTTGCGCTGGAGGCATTGTAAAAGAAGGCGTCAATGCCACCTATGACCGGCGCCCCTTCCACAGATCCCGCCGCAGAACCAAACAACCCCGGAGTAATCGATTCGGTACTGCCACCCGCAACACTGTCATCCGCAGCCGAGCCAGCCTGGCGGGTCCAGGCCACGGCAGGCTGCTGGGTATTGCCGTCCAGCTCGGTATCAATGCGCTGAAGGAAGCTGTCCATGCCGCCTGATGCCTGCTGCTGATCAAAAACGCCACCGGTTTCGCCCGCCAGCAACACGTAGCCGCTGTCCCGGTTAATTCCGGCCCAACGCACCCGATCGTCGGCATCCGTCCCTGTGCGGATGGTCCAGGTCGGAACGTACTCGCCACCGTTGGTGGCCGAATCGAACCAGTACAGCGACGTTACGGTATCCTCACCACCGAGTTCCGTTGTACCTTCGACCGGCTGGTCGGTGCTGTAAGCGACGACGAATTCAAACCGGTCAACCTTGGTTCCACCCTGGGTCACCTTACGCTGAACGACATTGAGGACCGGCTCCGGCGTGACAAGGCTATCGCTCGCAGAAGAGACGGCAACCTGCTGCAGCTGCGCCCCGCGTTGGTCGAAGATCCGCACCAGCACCCTGTCGTTATCCAGACTGTCGAAGCCTGCAACAAACAGCCTGCCGTCATGACCCATGGCAATGTCCGTGGCAACGAAACCATCACCATCGTTTAGCAAAAGGGGCGATGTCAGCTCGTTTAGACTGACCCGGATCAGGTTGTCGGATTCTGCCCGGGCGTAATCCTCGCGACCGGCCTGAAAGTTCTCGTTGATGCCCAGCAATATGAAGCGGTCACTGAACGCCGGGTTCGCGTAACTGCCCGCCGGTACCCGGATCCGGAAAGGCACTTCATCGGTGCCCTCAGGGAAAACCAGTTCGTCATTCTCAACCCAGTTACCGTCTTCCAGCCGCTCGATAACGAACTCGGAATCAAGCCGTGCCGTGGAGTCTTCGGTATGGCTGAGCTTGGCGAAAATATCCCGGTCTCTGTCGCCGGAGAGCCTGGCAACATACTCACGCACATCACCAACGTTCAGGGTGTCCCTGCCCCCACCTTTGACGGTTTCCAGCGACAGAACCGGCTCGTTATCCTGAATTGACAGATTGGTGACTACGCCACCGTTGCCGCTTCCCAGCCCCGCCAGACCGGAGCGCACTTCAGTCAGGGCCAACCTGAGGGATTCAACAGGCTCGGCAAAACTGTCCTCAACCACCTCGAGCGGCAGGTAGCATTCGGTGATGCCGGGTTCAAGCGTGATGACACCACGGGTATAGAATCCCTGCTCATCAAGCTCATACTCGATATAGTCAAGTTCACTCTCGCCGCTCTCATCCCGCGGCATGGGACTGTTGCCGCCCAACCCGACAATGTCCTTGCCGAGAATGGCATCACCCGCGTTGGCGGCACTGTAATCGCAATTCTGGTGGGGAGGCGAGAATCCGGCGTCGCAGTTGGACGCATCGTAATCAGACAGAAGCTCGAAGGCGACCGCGACCCGGGTTACCGAGGGTTGATCCAGGTTCACCTTGACGAAAACCCGACGGGTGGGGAATGTCAGTTCCCTGGTACCGGATACCGACCCGTCATCGTTGTAGAGGTTGATCGTGAAACTGTGCTCACCCCCGGTCTCCAGGTCCGGCAAGGCGCACTGCTCACGGTTGCTTGAAGGGGTTTCAGGGCTTTGCCCCTCCGTGAACGGCTCGGCATCCATAGACATGACGTTGTACTTCACATCGATATCAAACGGCTGAGCGCCTGCCATGCGGCCATCCGTGGTTACCAGGTTGATGCCTTCGGTCTTGCCGAGGTCCGCTTCTCCTCTGCTACCGCCAGTGAGGCCGGGAACACCGCGCATAATGATGCCCTGGCGTGCCTTGTTGCTGGTGTCCTCCAGGGCCAGCCAGGACGGCGCGTTGGTGAGTGAGTAATCGAGGATGTCCTCGCCACCATAAGCCCCGAAGTTATAGGAATACTCCACGCCGAGATAGGCAAACACCGGGGGAACGCCGAGAATGGTGGGCTGATCGGGATCTTTTTCCGTCTTGCAGCCAGAGAGCCCAAGGGATATCAGGAGCAGGATGGCAAATTGGCGAAGAGGATGAATGCGGGAGTAAAAATCGGCGCCCATGAAAAAATCCGTTTCAATCGTTGTTGTTATGGCAGCGACCGCCCGGATGAAGGAAAAACACCGGGCGATTTACACACCGTTACAGAACAACGCCATGGTAGCCAATTTGATACGCAGGGGATCTGCGCGAGTTCTCAGATTCGGTTAGCCCGCCTCCAGGCCATGTTCTTCCAGCAAGGCAACCAGGCCTGCCTCATCCAGCACAGGAACCTCCAGCTGTTCCGCCTTGGCAAGCTTGGAACCGGCAGCCTCGCCGGCAACAACGCAGGCCGTCTTTTTGGAGACGCTTCCGGCCACTTTGGCGCCCAGGGCCTCCAGCTTCTCTTTGGCCTCATCCCGGGTCATTCGGGCGAGTGTGCCGGTCAGTACCCAGGTCTGGCCTTTGAGGGGCTTGTCGCCCTTCTGGATCTGCTCTTCCTGCCACTCCACGCCGGCTTTGCGCAGGGCGTCGAGCGTTTCGCGGTTATGGGTCTGCTCGAAGAAGCTCCGGATATGGCCGGCAACAATCGGCCCGACATCGGGAACTGTCTGCAGGCTGTCCTCATCGGCCTCGGCAATGGCCTCCAGTGTCCCGAAATGCGCAGCCAGGGCCTTGGCAGTGGCCTCCCCCACCTCGCGAATGCCGAGGGCGTACAGGAAACGCCATAGAACGGGTTTTCTCGCCCGATCAATGGCAGCGACCAGGTTGGCGGCAGATTTCTCTCCCATTCGCTCCAGCTTGACCAGATCGTCGGTCGTCAGGTTATAGAGGTCAGCGACGGTTTCCACCATGCCCTGATCGACCATGATGTCGATCCATTTGTCACCCAGCCCTTCAATGTCCAGGGCTTTCCGGGAGGCATAGTGACGGATGGCTTCTTTTCGCTGTGCGGGACAGAAGAGCCCGCCGGAGCAACGGGCAACCGCTTCCCCTTCAATCTGGATAACATCCGAATCGCAGACCGGACAATGGGCAGGCAATTCCACTTCCCGGGCGTCTGCCGGACGCTTTTCGGGAACCACCTTGACCACTTGCGGTATCACGTCACCGGCGCGACGGATAAACACGGTATCGCCAATACGGACATCCAGGCGCCGGATTTCATCCATGTTGTGCAGAGTGGCGTTGCTCACCGTCACGCCACCCACAAACACGGGCTTGAGGCGGGCCACCGGGGTAACGGCTCCCGTTCGACCCACCTGGAACTCCACATCTTCTATAACGGTGAGCTCTTCCTGTGCGGGAAACTTGTGTGCAATCGCCCAACGAGGCGCCCTGGAGACGAAGCCAAGGGCATTCTGCTGATCAAGGCGGTTTACCTTGAACACGATGCCATCAATCTCGTATGGCAGCGTGTCCCGCTTGGCCATTAGCTCGCTGTACGCCTCGAGGCATTCCTCCACGCCTTTTGCCTTGCGCATCTCCGGATTGATCCGGAACCCCCAACTCTGAACGCGCTGCAGGCCGTCCCACTGGGTATCGGGCAACAGGCTTTCGTCAGTCACGGCAACACTGTAGGCGCACATTTCCAACGGGCGCCTGGACGTTACCGTGGACTTTTTCTGCCTGAGACTACCGGCCGCCGCATTGCGTGGATTGACGAAGGTCTTCTCGCCACGCTCCGCCAGTCTGCGGTTGAGTTCCTCGAAACCCTCCTTGGGCATGTAGACTTCACCACGGACTTCCACCAGATCCGGCACATCGTCGCCACGGAGCTTCAATGGCACTGACGGGATCGTCCGGATATTGGCGGTGATGTCCTCCCCGGAATAGCCATCACCCCGGGTAGCGGCGGTGGTCAAGGCGCCCTTCTCGTAATGCAGGCTGACCGCCAGCCCGTCCAGCTTGGGCTCACAGACGTATTCCACATCTTCGCTGATACCCAGCCGGTCCTTGATCCGCCGATCGAAATCCCGGAGTTCGTCGTCGCTGAAGGCGTTGTCCAGCGACAGCATCGGGAGCCGGTGAACCACCTCCTCAAAACTGGTTTCTATGGCACTACCGACACGCCGCGTCGGAGAATTGTCAGATGCCAGTTCCGGGTAGTCGGTTTCCAGGGTTTGCAATTCTCGGAACAGCCGGTCGTATTCCGCATCGGGAATACGGGGGTCATCCAGCACGTAGTAACGGTAATTGTGGTCATCAATTGCCGAACGGAGTTCTTCAACACGCTGAACAATATCGGGCGTGGCTCTGCTCATGGACTGGCACTCTCGTTTCTCAAAAAAATGCCCGGAACTAACCGGGCATCTGGCCATCTTTTACCGCCTGGGCTCAGATTCTCTGGGAACGCTGCTTGCGTTCGAATTCCCGGATTCTCTGGCGGCAATGTTCGATCGTTTGAGGGGTCATCACGCTGCGGCGTTCATCCTTCAGCTCGCCACCGAGGTTGCGAACCACGGCCTGGGCGGTCTCGAGCATGAAGTCAAACGCCTGCAGGGCGTTGGTGGGCCCCGGCATACTCATGAAGAAGCTGATTCCCGGCGTGGTCAGGGCCGGCATATCCTCAGGTTTGAAAGTGCCGGGTTCCACGGCATTGGCAACGCTGAACTGGACGGGACTGGTGGTATCCGACTCTTCATGGCGATGGTAGATATCCATGTCTCCATGCTCCAGACCGCAGGCTTCGAACAGCTTCTTGAGGGCCGGCCCCTTGAAGTCCTCGCCGCTTTTCGCCAACACGTTGATCACGATTACCTCCCGGGCCTCGGGACGATTCGCGCCGGCCAGAGGCTGATCTTTGGCGGGTCTCGAGGGTTCGCGTCGGGCCGTGTCTTCTTCCACTTCGGTTGTAACGGTCGGCGGAACGGCTTCCTCCTCGGGTTCGACGGCACCCCAGCCTGACTCCAACTCGGTTTCCTCAGGCTCCCGGCTGGACAGTCCGTAATCGGGCTCCGATTCGGCAGGCTGTTCGTAGTGCTCGACCACGGGTTCCATTTCCGGTTGTGGTTGTGGTTGTGGCTCCGGTGCCGGCTCTGGCGATTCTGGTTTCTCCGAGTCAGCAGCCGCCGTTACCGGGCGGGTCGGCTTGGGCTTCGGGGAGCCGAACCGACTGGATTTTTCACGCTTTACATAGCCGCGCTCTTCAAGGGTATCGCGGGAAATGGTCCGTGCGCCGCCATTGGGCAACTCGGGGTTGTACTCGTCATCAAGTGGCGAATCCTCGAGCTCGTCGGCACCCATACCGGATGAAATCGCCATGGATTCCTTCCGGGCGCGCCGCATTCGGCGCACACCATCAATGACAATGCCGATAATAACCAGGGTACCGATGGCAATTAACCATTCCCTAAGTGACATAGTGCTGCTGTCCTGTTTGCAGATCCCGTAACGTTGCTACTCTAAGAAAAGCCCGTAATGAATACAACGCACACCCGGGCCAGATGGCGTTTTTGTCATGGTTGCCCGATTTCTGAACAGCCTCAAGCCTCTGCAAGCGCCGCGGCTTCATCCACGTCCACCGACACCAGACGGGAGCAACCCGGCTCGTGCATGGTCACCCCCATCAACTGATCCGCCATCTCCATAGCAATCTTATTGTGGGTAATGTAGATGAACTGAACCTGCTTCGACATCTCCTTGACCATATTCGCGTAGCGACCCACGTTGGCATCATCCAGCGGCGCATCCACCTCGTCCAGCATACAGAACGGAGCCGGATTCAGCTGGAAAATAGAAAACACCAGCGCGATAGCGGTGAGGGCCTTTTCACCGCCTGACAACAGGTGGATGGTGCTGTTCTTCTTCCCGGGTGGCCGGGCCATGATCGCAACGCCGGTTTCCAGAAGATCCTCGCCAGTCAGCTCCAGATAGGCGTTGCCGCCCCCGAAGACCTTCGGGAACAGCGCCTGGAGGCCGCCGTTCACCTGATCAAAGGTTTCCTTGAAGCGCTGCCGGGTTTCGCGGTCGATCTTCCGTATGGCGTTATCCAGTGTTTCAAGGGCTTCCATCAGGTCTTCATGCTGGGAATCCAGGTAGGTTTTGCGCTCACTCTGAACCTGGTATTCCTCGATCGCCGCCAGGTTGATGGCACCCAGCCGCTGTATGCGATTGCCGATGCGCTCCAGCTCATCCGCCCAGTCTTTCTCGTTCGCACCCTCAGGCAGCTGGGACAGAATATCCTGCAGTTTCACATCCAGTTCCTTGAGCTGCTCGATATGGTTACCAGAGCGGATTTCCAGGGCCTGGGATTCCATTTTCAGTTTTTCCAGCCGGGACCGGACTTCCTGAATGCGATGATCGGTGCCGCTTCTGCCCTGCTCCTTTTCACGGACCTCCCGGTCAATTTCTTCCAGGGAGTCGCGGGCCGCGCCAAGCTTTTCCTCTTCGGCCAGTCGACGGTCCAGCAGTCCTTCCAGCTGCATCTGCAGATCTTCAATGGGTTCTTCGGCACTTTCCCGGGATTCCCTCAGAATTTCCAGACGCTCATCGATGCGCTCCTTCTGCAGCTGCATCCGGTCGATGGTCTGCCTCAGGCCGTCCCGCTGACTGTTCAGGGTCTGAAGCTGAAGCTGCAACTGATGCGCATGGTCACGGTCGTGCCGGGCTTCCTGGCGCAGCCGGTCGAGGTTCTCGCGCAGGCTGTCGCGCTGCTCCAGAAGCCGTTCTTTTTCTTCATCGCTGTCTTCGGTGGAGGCCAGCGCCTGTTGCCACTCTTCCCGGGCCTCCTGCAGGCTTTCTTTCTGTCCCTCAAGGTTTTCAGAGACATCCTCGATATCGTCCCGGATCCGTTGCAGACGGGCGTCAATCTGCTCGGCACGGGCTTTCAGGCCGCTGACCCTGGACGACAGTGAGCTCAGCTCGCGGTCTGCTTCGCTCAAACGGGCCTGGGCCTCGTCACGGGCGGATTCCGAGCGTTCAGCGCGCTCTTGAAGTTCGTCCAGCCTCTCGCTGGCCGCCTCAAGCGCTTCCTCGGCTTCGGCCAGTTGCGCAGTCAGTTCGGTTACTTTCTTCTGTCGTTCAATGACCCCGCCCTGGCCGGCGTCCGAGTCTGGCATCAGGACCCAATCCCGGGACACCCAGACGCCTTCAGGCGTCATCAGGCTTTGCCCGTCCTGAAGGGCTGATCGCATACCCATGGCGTCAGAAACGGTTTCTACCGCGTCGATGCCGCGAAGCAGTGAGGCAATGCCCGGTACGCCCGAGACTTTTGCTGCCAGGCCGGTATTTCCGGTTTCAGCAGCCGCCCCGCCTTCAACGAGGGCGAGCCCCCTTGGCGCCTCTTTCATAGCCGATGAAAGCTGGTTAATGTCGGGCAGACACAAACCCTGGGTAAAACGCCCGATAACCTGCTCAACCGCAAATTCCCAGCCATCGGCAATGTTGAGCTGACTGGCCACCCGGGGCATATCGCTCAGGGCGTTCTGTACAAGCCAGGATTGCAGCACATCGTCGCCGGCCCCCAGTTGCTCATCCAGCAGCGCCTGCTGGGATTCCAGTGACGCGCGCAGGCTCTGGACCCGCTGGCGTTCTTCAGAAACAGTCTGCTCCGAATCCCGCTGTTGCTGTCGGGCATCGTAGAGCTCGTCCTGAACCGCTGCGATGCGCTCGGCGGCCTCCTCGCGTTTCAGTTCCAGCGCTTCCTGTTGTTCCAGTAACTCCTCAAGCTCCGCGCGATCCATCTGGCCTTCCAGCAATTCCTGCTCATCCTGCAGTTTGCGTTGGCGAGTGAGGAGTTGCTCAATGGCGTCTTCAAGGGAACGAATCCTGGACTGGGCCAACTCGGCCTGGCGCCGGGCATCGGAGGAGCGGGCGCTGAAATCTTCCCACTGGTGCTGCCAGTCGCTCATCGCGTCTTCAGCCAGCTGCAGCTTCTCGCCGGATTCCTCGGAGCGCATGGCCAGCGCTTCCTGTTCGGGCTCCATCATGTCCAGCTCTTCCTGGATACCCGCGAGCTTGTCTTCGTCCTGCTCCAGTTCCCTGGCCAGTTCCCGCTGGTTGGCCATGGCCTGGTCCAGTTCTGCGGCCATCTGCCGGCTTCGTTCACGCTGGTGTTCAAGGCTCTGTTCGATACGGGCGATATCGGCACCGGCTTCATAATATCGGGCCTGAGCCCGGTTAAAATGCTCGGTACGCTCCTGATGGCTGTCTCTCAGGGATTCCAGGGAGGTTTCCAGGCTCACACGTTCGGTCAGGTGTTTCTCGAGCTCCAGTTCGGTATCCCGGATTTTGCCACGCCAGGCCTGCAGGTCATTGTCGAGGGATTGCCAGCGAAGTACCGTCAGTTCCGCTTTTTTCTGGCGTTCTTCCTGCTTGTAGGCCTTGTACTTTTCCGCCGCTGCCGCCTGGCGTTCAAGATGTTGCAATTGCCGGCCAAGCTCTTCTCGCAAATCCGTCAAACGCTCAAGGTTTTCCTGGGTGCGTCGTATGCGATTTTCGGTCTCCCGGCGCCGCTCCTTGTATTTCGATATACCGGCCGCTTCCTCAATGTAGATGCGGAGCTCTTCCGGTTTTGCCTCGATCAGCCGGGAGATCATGCCCTGCTCGATGATGGCATAGCTCCGCGGTCCCAGACCGGTACCCAGGAACAGGTCGGTAATGTCACGGCGCCGGCACTTGGAGCCATTCAGGAAGTATTCGGACTGCCCTTCCCGGGAAACCCGGCGGCGAACGGAGATTTCGTTGAATTTGACGAACTCACCGGGCGCGGAACCATCGCTGTTATCAAACACCAGTTCGATAGAGGCCTGGCCCACGGGCTTTCTGGCACTGGAACCGTTGAAGATAACGTCCGTCATGGATTCGCCGCGCAGGTATTTTGCGGAGCTTTCACCCATCACCCAGCGAACCGCGTCGATGATGTTGGACTTGCCACACCCATTGGGCCCTACAACGGCGGTCATGTTGGACGGGAAAGGTACCGTGGTGGGATCAACGAAGGATTTGAAGCCGGACAGCTTGATGGACTTCAGACGCATATCAGGCGCTCGCTTCCTGCCGGAGAATCGTCAACACCTGTTGCCGCTGGTGCTCCCCAAAGGCCTGAATGACCGCTTGCAGCCGTTCTGCGTCGTCATCAATGGCAGCCTCTGCCAACTGCCGGAAGAAGGTCGCGGTTTCACCGATTTCTTCCCGGAAGTGCTCCAACGCAACGAAATAGGTGCGGCTGATGGCTGGCCGAAAATTCTCCAGGGTTTCCTCAAGAAAGGGGTTTTCAACCAGCCCATAGGCGTAGCGCATAACCCCGAATCCGGCGTCAATGACCTGCTCGGCGGCGTCCGCGCTCGTGGCGTTGAGGGCATCGATCACTGCCTGCAATTCCCGAACCTGGCCCATGACCCCACCAAGTTCCTTTCCGGACCAGCGCTCAAGCACCTTGCGCCCGAGCATGCAAAGAAGATCGATGTAGATATCGTAGAGGCTGTTCACGCTTTCCGGCGTCAGGCTGGAAACCACCGCGCCGCGCCTGGGGAAAATTTCGATCAGATGGCGGCGCTCGAGAATCAGCAGCGCTTCCCGCACAGAGCCACGGCTGACATTCAGTTCTCCCGATACCTTCAGTTCCTGAATGCGTTCGCCGGGTTTGAGATCTCGCGTGATGATCCGTTGCCCCAGATGCTGGGCAATTTGTTCAGACAGACTTTCCGGGGCCTGAAACCTCATAAAGTTGGTCACTCATTCCTGAAGACGGCACGATTTCAAACGCAGAAGTTTACCACAGGGAATCTATAGCCCCACCCCTTGTCTGACATTTTGCACAGCCCTGGAAATGTCGCGGCAAAACCCTGCCGGTTTTTTGACGGCAACGCGGGAGCTACAACCAAAAAATCAGAAATTAAATGATATTACGACTACACCCTTATGATTTTATTGACCTTTATTCAATGGGCACAATTTCTGCTTAAGGGGAGCATAGCACTGTAAACTTCTGCGACAGAGTGAATACGAGTGAAAAACATACCGTCGATCCATCAGTCTCCCGCCCAGCCCCAGAAGCTGGCCGCGCTGCGTCAGGCTCACCAGGACTGGAACAACACGCCGGATGTGCTCACCAGGCTGACGCGAAGGCTGTCCACAACCCTGTCACTGGAAGAACAGTTGGCCATCCTGGCTGAAGAGCTGGTGGCGATCGTGCCCTTCACCGCACTTAACTACCGGCATCGGATCGGTAAGCAGGATTTCGTCTATGCCACCGGCATGGGTGGTCCCCACCGTTGTGAGTACCGCCTGAGTCTGGAAGGCGTCAACTACGGAACGCTGGCCCTGCAACGCCGCCAGCGCTTTTCGGAACAGGAACTGGAAGGCGTTGAGATGATCCTCAGCGCGGCAATCTGCCCCATTCGCAACGCCTGTCAGTATGTTGCGATAGAGCAGGCTTCGCTCACCGACTCACTGACCGGCATCCCCAACAAGCGCGCCCTGGACGATGCGCTGCAGCGCTCCAGTGTATTGTCTGAGCGTCATGGCGAGCCCTATTCTCTGGTTCTCTGCGATCTCGATCACTTCAAGTCGGTCAACGACACCCATGGACATGTCGTCGGCGACCACCTGCTGCAAATTGCCGCTGCCGAGATCGAAAAATCTATCCGCACGTCCGATACCGTGTATCGCTTTGGTGGTGAGGAGTTTGCCATCCTGCTACCACACACATCGGAGCAGGATGCCAGGGATGTCGCAGAACGGGTTCGGGAGGCGATTGCGGCCATCCGGGTGGATGGCGGCGAAAAGGAGCTCAGGGTAACAACCAGTTGCGGCGTAGCAACCTTCCTGCCCTCGGAATCATCCCAGGCATGGCTGGCCAGGGCAGACGAGGCGCTCTATCGCGCCAAACACCAGGGCCGGAACTGCACCCGGGTGTTTGCCACTATTTCCTGATGATCAGCCCCGAGGCGTCTTGCTTCGCGCTCTCTCGGGCCTGGGAGAGCGCCCGGCCGGCTTGCCCGGCTTCGTGTCACTGACCGCCCATTTATTTCCCGGAGCCTTCTTGCCAGAGCGGCCAGGGCTTTTTCGTCTCTGCCGGTCGTGGGCCGCCTGCTCATTCGGCGTTTTCTGGGGGATCTCAACCGATTCCAGACCAACCGTCCGACTGAGGGTGTCCACCGCCCTCTGATCCAGCTCTTCCCATTTGCCCACGGTAAGCCTGCTTGGCAGGAAGATCGGCCCGTAACGCACCCGCTTCAGCCGGCTGACCCGCACCCCCTGGGATTCCCACAGGCGACGCACCTCCCTGTTCCGACCCTCCAGCAAGGTAACGTGGAACCAGCGATTCATGCCGCTACCACCGGCCGGGGAGATATCGGTAAACTTGGCCATGCCATCTTCCAGCAGAACGCCCTGAAGCAACCGCTCGATCATGGCATCATCCACTTCCCCGAAGATACGCACTGCGTACTCCCGATCGATTTGGTTCGAGGGATGCATCAGCCGGTTGGCCAACTCACCGTCGGTGGTAAACAGCACCAGGCCGGTGGTGTTGATATCAAGCCGCCCAATGGAGATCCAACGATGCTCCTTCAGCCGCGGGAGGCGATCGAACACCGTCGGCCGGCCCTCGGGATCCTTTCGGGTGGTGACTTCACCTTCGGGCTTGTTGTAGATCAGCACCCGCCGCATCACTTCTGCCGCCCCGGACACTTCCAGGCGTTTGCCGTCGAACTCGAACCGGTCTTCCACCGTTGCTTTCTGACCCGGTGCTACCGGCTGACCGTTGACCGTCAGGCGGCCGGCTTCCATCCAGCCCTCAATTTCCCGGCGCGAACCGATGCCCGCACGGGCGAGCAATTTCTGAATACGCTCAGGGTCACCCTGGCTGACTTTGTCCCGGGCTGGTCTGGCTGGTTTGTTGGGGCGTTCTGCCGCCATGAAATCAATCCTTAGTATCTGACTGACACCTGAATGGCATCAGTGAAGTGTCTGGCTAGATGACTCGTCGTCATTTTCGGCGGTGGTTGATTCGAACTCGATCTCCGCCTGCATATTCTTTTCAATTTCCCGGCCGATCTCTTCAAGATCCCGGACTTCATTCAGAGGCGGCAACTGGTCCAGGCCCGTGAGATTGAAGTAGTCCAGGAACTGTTTGGTGGTCGCATACATGGCCGGTCGACCCGGGACATCGCGATGTCCGACAACGCGCACCCACTCTCGCTCAAGCAGGGTGCGAATGATATTGCTGCTTACCGTAACACCGCGAATGTCCTCGATTTCACCCCGGGTAATGGGTTGCCGATAGGCAATCAATGCCAGGGTTTCCAACAATGCCCGGGAATAGCGTTGTGGTTTTTCCTCGAACAGGCGGCCTACCCAGGGCGCAAATTCCTCACGTACCTGGATACGGTAGCCACTGGCGACCTTTTTCAGCTCAAAACCACGCCCTTCACAGGCCGCTTCCAGAAGCACCATGACATGCTCCATCACCTGACGCGCGGGACGTTCCTCCTCACTGAACAGTTCCCGGAGCTGGTCCAGAGACAACGGTTTGCCGGCCGCCAACAAGGCCGCTTCGGCAATCGCCTGAATTCTCAGCAGGTGTTCTTCATTCATGGTGTCTGATCCGTATTTCCTTGCTGTGAACTGTCGGAGACCCTAGCTGGCCGCCCTGGCCCGAACGTGAATGGGGCCCAGTACCTCGGCCTGGACAACCTCGATCAGTTGTTCTTTTACCAGCTCAAGCGTGGCCAGGAAGGTCACCACTACCCCGAGTCGGCCCTCTTCAATCGTGAACAGGCTTTCGAATGTCACGAAGCTGTCATCCTGTAGCACTGACAGGATTGCGGACATGCGCTCACGGGTCGATAGCCTTTCCCGTTCAACATGATGGCTGGTGAACAGGTCTGCCCGCTGAAGGACACCCTGCAGAGCCAGCAGCATCTCCCGAAGGTCGACATCGGGGTGGGGCTGGCTTGAAGGCATCCTGGGGAGAGCCGCTGAGCCGGCAAAATTATCCCGCTCCAGGCGTGGCAGTTCGTCGATATCCTCGGCTGCCTGCTTGAACCGTTCGTACTGCTGAAGCCGGCGAATCAGTTCAGCCCGGGGATCCACCTCCTCCTCATCGTCGCTTTCCTGACGAGGAAGCAGCATCCTGGATTTGATCTCCGCCAACGTGGCAGCCATCACCAGGTATTCAGCAGCCAGTTCGAAGCGCATGGCCTCGACGGCACCGATGTAATCCATGTACTGGCGGGTAATCTCGCTGACGTCGATGTCCAGAATGTTCATATTCTGCCGACGGATAAGGTACAGCAGAAGATCCAGCGGGCCTTCGAACGCTTCAAGGAAAACCGCAAGGGCATCCGGCGGAATGTACAGGTCCTTGGGAAGGTCCACCACCGGCTTGCCGGATACCAGCGCCAGGGGCGATTGCTCCGGGGCGGCTTCCTGGGCTTCGGGCCCGGCCTGATCGGTGGATTCTTCGGTCATAACCTTTCACTCCGGAACGGCGCCGTGGTTATCAGCCCCGGCACCAACTCCTGCGGATTCAGCGGTAATGAAGCCCCATGGCTGCCCGGACTTCTTCAAGCGTATCGCGAGCGGCATCACGGGCGTGTTCGCGGCCTTCCTGGAGAATGGAATGAACCAGATCCGGATTGCCTTCATACTCCCGTGCCCGCTCGTGGAGCGGACGCTGCTCCTCGACAATCGCGTCAATCAACGGCTTTTTGCAATCCAGGCAGCCGATGCCGGCACTGCGGCAACCGGTCTGTACCCACTCCTGGGTGTCGGCGTCGGAGTAGATCTTGTGCATACCCCATACCGGGCATTTTTCCGGTTCGCCCGGATCGGTGCGGCGGACCCGCTGGGGGTCGGTCTGCATGGTCCGGATCTTCTGGGCCACGCTGTCAGGCTCTTCCCGCAGGCCGATGTAGTTGTTGTAGGATTTGGACATTTTCTGGCCATCCAGGCCCGGCAACTTCGATTCCGGCGTCAGCAGCGGCTGAGGCTCTGGCAGAATCACCTTGCCACCGCCTTCAATATAGCCGTAGAGCCGTTCCCGGTCGCCCAGAGAGATATTCTGCTGCTCTTTCAACAGGGCTCTGGCCGTTTCCAGGGCCTCCATGTCGCCCTCCTCCTGATAACGCCGCTTCAGGTTGCGGTAGAGCTTGGCGTTTTTCTTGCCCATCTTCACGATGGCGCCTTCGGCCTGCTCTTCGAACCCTGGCTCACGACCGTAAATGTGGTTGAACCGGCGTGCAATCTCGCGGGTGATCTCGACATGGGACACCTGGTCGGCGCCCACAGGGACTTTTCCTGCCCGGTAGACCAGAATGTCGGCACTCTGAAGCAGCGGGTAACCCAGGAACCCGTAGGTGGCCAGATCCTTTTCCCTCAATTTTTCCTGCTGGTCCTTGAAGGTCGGCACACGTTCGAGCCAGCCAAGGGGCGTAATCATCGACAGCAGCAGATGCAGCTCAGCGTGTTCCGGAACCTGGGACTGGATAAACATGGTGGACGAGCCAGGGTTCACACCGGCGGCGAGCCAGTCAATCACCATGTCCCAGACGCTTTGTTCGATGCCGGAAGGGTCGTCGTAGTTGGTGGTCAGCGCGTGCCAGTCGGCCACAAAGAAGAAGCATTCGAATTCATGCTGGAGTTTCACCCAGTTTTTCAGCACACCGTGATAGTGGCCAAGGTGAAGCTTGCCGGTCGGACGCATGCCGGACAAAACCCTTTGCTGGGAATCTACAGAACTCAAAGCACGAACTCCTTATTTGGTATTGGAACCGCCATCATAGTTCAGGCGACCCGGCATTATAAATAAAAAACCCCCGCTCTGCAGGGCAGAAGCGGGGGTTTTTACTGAAAGAAGGCCAGCTTACCAGCCAGTGACTTCCTTCAGGGCCTGACCGATCTCGGCCAGACTGCGTACGGTGCGAACACCAGCGTCTTCCAGGGCGGCAAACTTCTCGTCTGCTGTCCCCTTACCACCGGAGATGATGGCTCCAGCGTGGCCCATGCGTTTGCCCGGAGGCGCAGTAACACCAGCGATGTAGGAAACCACCGGCTTGGTGACGTTCTGCTTGATGTAGGCCGCGGCTTCTTCCTCGGCGGTACCGCCGATCTCACCGATCATCACAATGGCTTCGGTCTCAGGATCTTCCTGCAGCAGGGCCAGAATGTCGATGAAGTTGGAGCCCGGGATCGGGTCACCACCGATACCGATACAGGTGGACTGACCGTAGCCGAAGTCGGTGGTCTGCTTGACCGCTTCGTAAGTCAGGGTACCTGAACGGGACACGATACCAACCTTGCCCTTCTTGTGGATGTGGCCAGGCATGATGCCGATCTTGCACTCGTCCGGAGTGATAACACCCGGGCAGTTGGGACCAATCATGCGAACGCCCTTGCGATCCACGTATTCCTTGGCGTACAGCATATCGATGGTCGGGATACCTTCAGTGATACAGACGATCAGCTGAATGCCGGCATCCGCCGCTTCGATAATAGCGTCTTTGCAGAACGGCGCCGGTACGTAGATAACGGTGGCTTCTGCGCCTGTTGCTTCAACGGCGTCACGCACGGTGTTGAACACCGGCAGGCCCAGATGCTCGGTGCCGCCCTTGCCGGGGCTTACGCCGCCAACCATCTTGGTGCCATAGGCAATCGCCTGCTCTGAGTGGAAGGTGCCCTGTGCGCCGGTAAAGCCCTGACAGATAACCTTGGTGTCTTTGTTAATCAGGATGCTCATTATTTACCCCCTGCGGCTTTAACAACTTGCTCTGCCGCATTCGACAGACTGGTAGCGGCAATGATGTTCAGGCCGCTATCGGCGAGTACCTGAGTACCCTTCTCCGCGTTGTTGCCTTCAAGGCGAACCACAACAGGAACCTTGACGCCGACTTCCTTCACGGCACCGATGATGCCCTCTGCAATCATGTCGCAACGAACGATGCCGCCGAAGATGTTGACCAGAACCGCCTTGACGTTGGAGTCAGACAGGATGATCTTGAATGCCTCGGAAACACGCTCCTTGGTTGCACCGCCACCAACGTCCAGGAAGTTGGCAGGCTGGCCACCGGACAGCTTGATGATGTCCATGGTGCCCATGGCCAGGCCGGCACCGTTGACCATACAGCCAATGTTGCCTTCCAGAGCCACATAGTTGAGCTCCCACTTGGCCGCTTCCGCTTCCCGGGAATCTTCCTGGGAGGGATCGTGCATTTCGTGGATCTTCTTCTGGCGATACAGCGCGTTACCGTCAACACCGACTTTGGCGTCCAGGCAATGCAGGTCACCGGCCGGGGTAATAACCAGCGGGTTGATCTCTACCAGTGCCAGATCGCACTCTTCGAACAGCTTGGCCAGGCCAATGAAAATCTTGGTGAACTGACCGATCTGCTTGCCTTCCAGGCCCAGCTTGAACGCAAGCTCGCGGCCCTGGTACGGCTGGGCGCCAACCAGTGGGTCGATTTCGGCTTTCAGGATCTTCTCGGGCGTCTCTTCGGCAACCTTCTCGATCTCGACACCGCCTTCGGTAGAGGCCATGAACACGATGCGACGGGTGCCACGGTCAACGACTGCACCCAGGTACAGTTCCTGGTCGATATCGGTGAGGGATTCAACCAGAATCTTGCTGACCGGCTGGCCGTTTTCGTCGGTCTGGTAGGTTACCAGGTTCTTGCCCAACCACTTCTCGGCAAACTCACGGATCTCGTCTTTGCTTTTAACCAGCTTAACGCCACCAGCCTTACCACGGCCGCCGGCGTGGACCTGGGCCTTCACTACCCAGCCATCGCCGCCGATTTCGTCAGCAGCTGCTACTGCTTCCTTGGGAGTATCACAGGCAATGCCTTTGGATACGGGCAGGCCATATTCAGCGAAAAGCTGCTTGCCCTGATATTCATGCAAATTCATAGTTAATGTCCCGAATTAAAAAATTCCTGGTTTGCGTTACTTCTTCTTGCGGCGGTTGGCGATATGGATCGCGCCACCACCGACGGCCAGAGCTGCTTCGTGCACGGACTCGGACAGAGTCGGATGTGCAAAGCAGGTCAGGGCCAGATCTTCGGCGCTGGAACCGAATTCCATGGCGATTACGCCCTGGGCAACGATTTCAGAGGCCTGGGGACCAACTACATGGAAACCGACAATGCGGTCAGTTTTTGCGTCGGCAATGATCTTGACCAGACCGGACGCCGAGTTTGCAGCCATGGCACGACCGTTGGCCGCAAACGGGAAGGTACCTACGTTGTACTCTTCACCTTCTGCCTTCATCTGCTCTTCGGTTTTGCCAACCCAGGCAACTTCCGGCGAGGTATAGATCACGTTGGGGATGCAGTCGTAGTTGACCTGGGGCTTGTGCCCGGCGATGCGCTCGGCCACCATGATGCCCTCTTCGGACGCCTTGTGGGCCAGCATCGGGCCACGGACCACGTCACCGATAGCCCAGACACCCGGGGCCTCGGTCTTGCAGTTGTCATCCACGAAGATGAAACCGCGCTCGTCCATCTGCACACCGGAATCCTCGGAAAGCAGGTTATCGGTGTACGGACGACGGCCAACGGCAACAATCAGCTTGTCAAACTTGGCTTCTTGCTTGCCCTTGGAGTCTTCATAGGTGACGTTGACCAGCTTGCGCTTGACTTCAGCGCCGGTCATGCGGGCACCCATGACGATGTTCAGACCCTGCTTCTGGAACTGTTTGAGTGCGTCCTTGGCAACCTGTTGGTCCACCGCCGGCAGGAAGGTATCCACCGCTTCAAGGACCGTCACCTCGGAGCCCAGACGCGCCCATACGCTGCCAAGCTCGAGGCCGATAACGCCGGCACCGATCACACCCAGACGCTTGGGCACTTCGGTGAACTCGAGGGCTCCCTCGGAATCCACGATGTACTCGCCATCGAACGGCGCGGGCGGAATCTGGATCGGCTTGGAGCCGGTGGCCAGAATGATGTTTTCGGCTTCGTAGGTCTTGGACTTGCCGTCCTTGTCAGTTACTTCCACTTTACGGTTGGCCAGCAATTTGCCGTGGCCGTGGATGGAGGTAACGCCGTTGGACTTGAACAGGCCGGCGATACCACCGGTCAGCTGCTTCACGATGCCAGCCTTGCGATCCATCATCTTGCCGATGTCCATCTTGACATCCTTGGCGATGATGCCCTGCATCTCGTAATCGTGAGTGGTTTCCTCGAACTTGTGGGAAATCTCCAGCAGCGCCTTGGAGGGAATACAGCCCACGTTCAGGCAGGTACCGCCCAACACCTGCGACTTGCCGTCTTCGGCGGTCCAGGATTCGACACACGCGGTCTTGAGACCCAGTTGGGCAGCCTTGATGGCGGCAACATAGCCGCCCGGGCCCGCACCAATGACAATGACGTCGTATTTATCAGACATAGTTAATCCCGTTTTCCGATACGTTTAAAGTCGACTCAGACGTCCAGCAGAATACGTGCCGGGTCTTCAAGCATTTCCTTGATCGCGACGAGGAACTGTACCGCTTCCTTGCCATCAATCATTCGGTGGTCATATGACAGCGCCAGGTACATCATCGGCAGAATTTCCACCTTGCCATTCACCGCCATCGGACGTTCCTGGATCTTGTGCATGCCCAGGATCGCTGTCTGCGGCGGGTTGAGAATCGGCGTAGAAATCAGCGAACCAAAGATGCCGCCGTTGGTAATGGTGAAGGTGCCTCCGGTCATGTCTTCAATGGCCAGCTTGCCCTCTTTCGCCTTGGTGCCGTACTCGACGATTTTCTTCTCGATGTCTGCCAGGCCCATGGCGTCGGAATCACGCAGAACCGGAACCACCAGGCCGCGATCGGTGGAAACCGCCACGCCGATATCCTGGTAACCGTGGTACACCATGTCGTTACCGTCGATGGAGGCATTCACCGCCGGGAAGCGCTTCAGGGCCTCGGTGGCCGCCTTGGTGAAGAACGACATGAAGCCCAGCTTGATGCCGTGACGCTTCACGAAGCTGTCCTGGTACTGCTTGCGCAGCTCCATGATGGGCGCCATGTTCACTTCGTTGAAGGTGGTCAGCATGGCCGCGGTCTGCTGCGCGTCCACAAGGCGCTTGGCGATGCTTGCACGCAGGCGGGTCATCGGGACGCGCTTTTCCGGGCGTTCACCCTGGGCAACGTTAACTTCCGGCATACCGGCTGCCGGCTTGGGTGCAGACGCACCATCAGATGACTTGGCGCTGTCCACGTGGTTCTGCACGTCTTCCTTGGTCACCCGGCCATCTTTGCCGGTACCCTTGATGCTGTTCGGATCGACGTTGTTTTCTTCGGCCAGCTTGCGGGCCGCCGGGCTCAGGATCGCCTCGCCGGAAGAGGCTTCGCTCTTGGCCTCTTCTTTCGGCGCCTCTTCCTTGCTCTCTTCTTGCTTGCCCTCGGCAGGCTTGGATTCGCCCTTGGCGCCTTCCTTGAACTTGCCGACTACCTCACCACTTTCAACGGTATCGCCTTCGTTCTTGATGATCTCTTCAATCACGCCGTCTGCCGGCGCAACAACCTCAAGAACGACCTTGTCGGTCTCGATATCGACAATCAGCTCGTCACGGGAGCAGGCTTCACCCGGCTGTTTGTGCCAGGTCGCGACAGTACCTTCCGCGACCGACTCCGGGAAAACGGGGGCTTTAATCTCAGTTGACATTACAGATCCTTAGTTCGGTAGCTCGTCAAATTTCAAACGCGTCGTTAACCAGTTTCTTCTGCTCTTCGATGTGGACCGACATATGGCCACAGGCAGGAGCAGCGGAAGCGTCACGACCGGCATACTGAAGGTACAGCTTGGGGTTCAGGCGGTGCAGCGCATTACGCATGTGATGCTGGCTGCAGTACCAGGCCCCCTGGTTCATCGGCTCTTCCTGACACCAGACCACGTGCTTGAGCTTGGTGTACTCGCTCAGCAGTTCGTCAAGATCGTCTCCGGGGAAAGGATACAGCTGTTCGATCCGGACAATGGCAACGTCATCACGCTCGTCCGATTTCTTCTTTTCAAGCAGGTCGAAATACACCTTGCCCGAGCACAGAATCAGACGGGTAACTTTCTTCGGATCGGACGGCTCTTTCTCCGGCAACACGGTCTTGAAGGTACCGGTGGTCAGATCATCAAGATCAGACGTCGCTTCCTTGTGCCGCAACAGGCTCTTGGGCGTGATGGCAACCAGAGGCTTGCGCAGCGGGCGCTTCACCTGGCGACGCAGCATATGGAATACCTGCGACGGCGTGGTCGGCACGCAGACCTGGATATTGTGCTCGGCGCTCAGCTGCAGGAAACGCTCAAGGCGTGCAGAGCTATGCTCCGGCCCCTGCCCTTCATAACCATGGGGCAGCAGGAGAGTCAGGCCGCAGAGGCGTCCCCACTTGTGCTCACCGCTGGTCAGGAACTGATCGATCACAACCTGGGCACCGTTGGCGAAATCGCCAAACTGTGCTTCCCAGACCACCAGACCATCAGGCGCAGTGGTCGCATAGCCGTACTCGAACGCCATGACGGCTTCTTCCGAGAGCAGCGAGTCGTAAATTTCGAATTTCGGCTGATCTTCCGACAATTGCTCCAGAGCAATATGGGTAGAGCCGTCTTTCTGGTTATGCAAAACCGCGTGACGGTGCGAGAAGGTGCCACGACCAACATCCTGACCGGTTATGCGGATCGGATGCCCTTCATTGAGCAGCGTCGCATAAGCCATGACTTCACCATAGCCCCAGTTGATGGGCAGTGCGCCGGCGGTCATTTTCTCGCGGTCGGAAACAATCTTGGAAACCTGACGCTGGATACTGAAACCCTCAGGGACCGAGGTCAGCTTCTTGCCCAGCTTCTGTATAGTCTTCAGCGCAACGCTGGACTTGCACTTCGCAGTCCATTCATGGCCGAGGTAAGGCGTCCAGTCAACGTAGAGCTCCTTGTTGGGCTCCTTGACCAGGGATTTGACCACGTGCTCGCCGTTGTCCAGGGCGTCACGGTAGTCGTTCTCCATCTGCTTGGCTTCTTCCTCGGTGATCACACCGGCTTCCACCAACTGGTCCACGTACAGGTTGCGGGTGGTCTTCAGCTTACGGATCTTCTCGTACATGACCGGCTGGGTTGCGGCCGGCTCATCCGCCTCGTTGTGGCCACGGCGACGATAGCAGACCAGATCGATCACTACGTCGTTCTTGAATTCGTTGCGGTAGTCCATGGCCATCTGGGTCACGAACATGACTGCTTCCGGGTCGTCCGCGTTCACGTGCAGGATCGGCGCCTGGATCATCTTCGCCACATCGGTACAGTATTCCGTGGACCGCGCGTCTTCCTGCTTGCTGGTGGTGAAACCAACCTGGTTGTTGATGACGATATGAATAGTGCCACCAACGCCGAAGCCGCGGGTCTGGGACATCTGGAAGGTTTCCATCACCACGCCCTGACCGGCAAACGCCGCGTCGCCGTGCATAATGATCGGCACCACCTTGCTGCCATCTTCGTCATTACGACGGGTTTGACGTGCCCGGACAGAACCCTCAACAACCGGTGACACAATTTCCAGGTGTGACGGGTTGAATGCCATCGCCAGGTGAACTTCGCCACCCGGGGTCATCACGTTGGAGGAGAAGCCCTGGTGATACTTCACGTCGCCGGAACCGGAATCGGCGAGCTTCTTACCTTCGAACTCATCGAAGAGTTCCCGTGGATTCTTGCCCAGGGTGTTGACCAGAACGTTAAGGCGGCCACGGTGAGCCATGCCCAGGACAATTTCCTTGGCCCCATAGGAACCGGCACGCTGAATCAGCTCGTCCAGACAGGGGATCAGACTCTCCCCGCCCTCGAGACCGAACCGCTTCACACCGGGGTAACGGGACCCCAGGTACTTTTCGAGGCCTTCGGCTGCGGTCAAACGCTCAAGGATGTGCTTACGGGTGTTGTTCTCGTAGGCAGGGCGGGAGCGAACCGGCTCCATGCGCTGTTGGAACCAGCGCTTGATGCGGGTATCGACCACATGCATGTATTCCGCGCCGATGCTTTCGCAATAGGTCTGGCGCAGGCCATCGACGATGTCCCCGAGCTTCATGGTCTCGGAGCCGAGGTTCAGGGAGCCGGTCTGGAATTCCAGATCCCGGTCTGAGTCCGATAGCTCATGGAATTCCGGGTCGAGGTCTTCGACCTTGGGCCGCTGCCATACGCCGAGCGGGTCCAGCTTGGCTTCCTGATGGCCGCGGAAGCGGTAAGCGTTAATCAGCTGGAGAACGCGAATCTGCTTTTTGTCTGCATCAGACGTGGCGCTGGCGGGAACACCGCCGCTGGCGAGAAAGCGCTGGTTTCGGGAAATGTGTTCAAACTGTTCGCGGATGGAAGAGTGGACAATGTCACGGCCCTTGTAGCCATCGACACTGGGAAGCTTATCGAAATAGCTGCGCCACTCTTCGGGAACGGCATTGGGGTCTGTCAGGTAGGTTTCAAAAAGCTGTTCAACATAGGCAAGATTTCCACCCTGAAGGTGGGAAGTCTGCCATAACTGCTCCATTATGCTTTCGTGCATCTTGAATAGCTCACCTTGGGCTGGTGCGGGGAGCCCGATATGGTCGGCCAGGGGTATTTCTCAGTCAATACGGGTTTTTACGGGATCGACTTTGGCCACCACACCCGACATGGATGTTTTCCATTCCCCGGTGGTTTTTATACTCAGCAAAACAGGGAGAAAACTTTATAAGTTCCCGCCACGGCTTGCGTAGTGTGCACCCGGGTAAGACTTTTGACTATAAGCCTTTGGTTGAAGGCCCCGCAAACTTGCGAGGCCTTCCGGGTACTAACCTGATCAGAACAGTATAGCGTCTGTCGCAAATCCTGCTGCTTAAGTAGCCCTTTGCAGCAGAAGATTCCGAATGTGGCCGATAGCCCTTGTGGGGTTCAGGCCTTTCGGGCAGACACTGACACAGTTCATGATGCCCCGGCAGCGGAAAACGCTGAACGGGTCATCAAGGCCGGCAAGTCGCTCGTCCTGCGCTGTATCCCGGCTGTCTGCCAGGAAGCGGTACGCCTGAAGCAGCCCTGCAGGACCAATGAACTTGTCAGGATTCCACCAGAACGACGGACAGGAGGTGGAACAGCAGGCACAGAGAATACACTCGTACAGGCCGTCCAGCTTCTGGCGATCCTCCGGAGACTGCAGCCGCTCGATCGCGGGCGCAGGCTTGTCGTTGATCAGGTACGGCATGACCTTCTCGTACTGCTTGTAGAACAGGCTCATGTCTACAACCAGATCACGAATAACAGGCAGACCCGGCAGTGGACGCAGAACCAGCTTGTCACCTTTCACTACCTGGGAGACAGGCGTGATACATGCCAGACCGTTCTTGCCGTTCATGTTCATGCCGTCAGAGCCACAAACGCCCTCCCGGCAGGAACGACGGTAGGCCATTGAAGGATCCCGCTCCTTGATCAGGTTCAGGACATCAAGAACCATGAGATCCTTGCCTTCCGGAATCTCGACATCCACGTCCTGCATATAGGGCGCGTTATCGGTCTCCGGGTTATAACGATAAAGGCTTACTAACATTTTCGGAGTCCCCCTTAGTAAGTCCGGACCTTCGGCTCGAACTTGTCCACCGTCTTCGGTGCGAAGTTCACATCACGCTTGCCCACGCGCTTCTCCAGCGGGAAGTACATGGAGTGCTTGAGCCAGTTTTCATCGTCACGCTCGGTGAAATCGTTCCTGGCGTGCGCACCACGGCTTTCCTTGCGCTCAATGGCGGAAATCGCGGTAGAAAGTGCAACCTCATAAAGGTTGTCGAGCTCAAGCGCTTCGATGCGTGCGGTGTTGAAGGCATTACTGGTATCGGCCAGTTTGGTGTTACGAACACGCTCACCGATAGCCTCGAGCTTCTTGAGGCCTTCTTCCATGCTCTTGCCGTCACGGAATACACCGAAGTAAAGCTGCATGCAGTTCTGGAGATCCTTGCGAACCTCTGCAACGCTCTCGCCTTCGGTGGCACTGTTCAGACGATCCAGCCGCGCCATTGCGCGCTTGATATCGTCTTCACTGGCGCCGTCCACTTCGAAGCCACCACGAAGCTGCTCTTCAATGTGAAGACCAGCAGCACGGCCAAACACAACCAGATCCAGCAGGGAGTTGCCACCCAGACGGTTGGCACCATGGACAGATACACAAGCCGCTTCGCCACAGGCGAACAGCCCGGGGATCGGCTTGTCTTTTCCGTTTTCATCCTGGGTCAGAGCCTGGCCGCCAACGTTGGTCGGGATACCGCCCATCATGTAGTGACAGGTCGGCACGACCGGGATCGGCTCTTTCACAGGATCAACGTGCGCAAATGTACGGGACAGCTCACAGATGCCCGGCAGACGCAGGTTCAGGGTTTCTTCACCCAGGTGATCAAGCTTCAGCAGAACGTGATCCTTGTCGGGGCCACAGCCGCGACCTTCCAGGATCTCGATGACCATGGCCCGGGCGACAACGTCCCGACCGGCCAGATCCTTCGCGTTCGGAGCGTAGCGCTCCATGAACCGCTCACCTTCGGAGTTGATCAGGTAACCACCCTCACCCCGGCACCCTTCGGTTACCAGCGTACCGGCACCGTAGATTCCGGTCGGATGGAACTGCCACATCTCCATGTCCTGCATCGGGAAGCCGGCGCGGAGCGCCATGCCGATACCGTCGCCGGTATTAATGAGGGCGTTGGTTGTGGACGCGTAGATGCGCCCTGCACCACCAGTGGCCAGAACGGTTGCCTTGGACTTGATGTAGGCAACTTCGCCAGTCTCCACCTCGATGGCAACAACACCGACAACCTCGTCCTTGCTGTTCTTGACGAGATCTACCGCGTACCACTCGTTGAGGAACGTGGTACCGCCCTTGATGTTGGCCTGGTAGAGGGTATGAAGGAGCGCGTGGCCGGTACGGTCAGCTGCGGCGCAGGTACGGGCAGCCTGGGTCGGATTGTCCGGCCCCTTGGACTGACCACCGAAAGGACGCTGATAGATGCGACCCTGCTCGGTACGAGAGAAAGGCAGGCCCATGTGCTCAAGCTCGAATACCGCCTGAGGACCCACGGAACACATGTACTCGACGGCATCCTGGTCGGCGATGTAGTCCGAGCCTTTTACCGTGTCATACATGTGCCAGCGCCAGTCGTCATTCGGATCAGCACTGGCGATCGCACAGGTGATACCACCCTGGGCCGAGACCGTATGAGACCGCGTGGGGAAAACCTTGGTGATACACGCGGTATTGACGCCGGATTCGGTCAGTTGAAGCGCGGCACGCATGCCGGACCCGCCACCGCCGATAACAATCGCGTCAAAGGACATGGTCTTGATATTAGCCATCGATTAAAGCCCCCAAAAAATCTGAATGCCCCAAACCACATATACGAACATGGTCAGCCCACAAGCTGCCTGCACGATAAACCTCGGACCCATGGCCTTGATGTAGTCCGTGGTCACCGTCCAGAGCCCTACCCAGGCGTGAGCACCAATTGACAGCAACGCCATCAGGGTAAAGATACGGAACCAGGTCTGGTCAAACAGGGCGTTCCAGGATTCGTAGTTGACATCGGAGGTCAACATGTAACCGAGCAGGAAAATTGTATATAAAGCAAGTACGTAGGCGGTTACCCGCTGGATCAGCCAGTCATAGACACCACTGCGACCCAGGTTCGTGACACTGTTTACCATACCCAGACTCCTGCCAGAACGATGAGAATGACGGAAACCACAATCGTGATCTTCGAGGCGAGGCGGCCGCTTTCGAGCTCTTCACCAATGCCCATATCCATGAACAGGTGCTTGATACCCGCAACCAGGTGGTACAACAGAGCAGACAAGATGCCCCAGATAATCAGCTTGGCAAGGAAGCTGTCCAGCAGTTCATTCACACGACTGAAGCCCTCTTCCCCGGACAGGGAAAGCTGAAGCCCGTAAAGCAGGAACGCAACACCAACAAAAATGATGATGCCGCTGATACGGTGCAATATGGACGTAATGGCTGGCAGCGGAAAATGAAACTTGCCGAGATCGAGATTTACTGGTCGTTTGCTATTCACAGCGCTCTCACACTCTCTCTTGGTTCCGCGGGACCGGAAAACCGGGTGCGGATGGTTGGTATGTAAGGATCGGCGTGCTGATACGAAACCGGCACACGATTGGCTCAGAAGGGAGGAAACCTAACCGGCAACCCGCCATTTACAGGTAGCGGGAGAAGGTTTATCCCCGATTCCGGGCTAGGGATTATAAGGAGTAGCCTAACCAATTACAAACCTGCAACATCGCCCAGGCCGCGTATTTCAGGGGGTTAAGCCAGCTATAAGGATGATTGACAAATCCTTTTCTTTGCCCAGTCCTTTGTTATTCGGGATATCCCTCATTTACAAGGAATGTCAAATTCCGGCTTTTCCCGACTCTTCCATTGACAAAAAAAGCCAACGCCCTATATTTTGCCGCCAGTTTTGCGATAATACGCGCCTTCCAGGAGTCTGCGCGGTAGAAATCGCACCAGGCGAGATCGTCTCGCTTTGAGGCCATTTTGACGGTCATTTGAGGCGCATAGTGGTTCTATGTAACGAAAATGAGCGCTTGAAAGGGACCAAAGCGAGGCGGTCGCAGCGGTGCGACTTTCTACCGCGCAGATTCCAAGCGCATCTATAACTGTAGATAAAGCTGTCAAAGCTGATAAATAGGAGAGCACCATGACCGACAGGAAAGCCACGCTCTCGGTGGGGGACAAGTCCATTGAGCTACCGATTTATTCCGGCACCGTCGGCCCTGACGTTATCGACGTACGAGGCCTAGTCCAGGAAGGCGTTTTTACATACGATCCCGGATTCGTATCCACAGCAGCCTGCGAATCGGCCATTACCTACATCGACGGTGCAAATGGCGTTCTCCTGCACCGCGGCTACCCGATTGAACAGCTCGCCGAACATTCCGACTACCTTGAAGTCTGCTATCTCCTGCTTCACGGTGAGCTTCCAAGCGCCGAGGAAAACAAGCGGTTCCACGACACCATCAAGAACCACACCATGCTGCACGACCAGATGCGGAACTTCTTCCAGGGCTTCCGTCGTGACGCGCACCCGATGGCCATCATGTGCGGCGTTGTGGGCGCTCTGTCGGCGTTCTACCATGACCAGATGGACGTTACCAATCAGGAACAGCGTGAAATTACCGCGCACCGCCTGGTCGCCAAGATGCCTACGATTGCAGCCTGGTGTTACAAGTACAGCATCGGCCAGCCGTTCATGTACCCGCGTAACGACCTCTCGTATTCCGAGAACTTCCTGCAGATGATGTTTGGCGTTCCCTGTGAGGAATACAAGCCGAACCCGATCCTGGCCAAGGCCATGGACAAGATCTTCATCCTGCACGCAGACCACGAACAGAATGCCTCTACATCCACTGTGCGTCTGGCCGGCTCCACCGGCGCCAACCCCTATGCCTGTATCGCCTCCGGCATTGCCGCCCTCTGGGGCCCCGCGCACGGCGGCGCGAACGAAGCGGTTCTGGACATGCTGGCCGAGATCGGCGACGAGTCCAACATCGAGAAGTTCATTGCCAAGGCCAAGGATAAAGACGATCCGTTCCGCCTGATGGGCTTTGGACACCGGGTTTACAAGAACTTCGATCCGCGCGCCAAGGTAATGGCAGAAACCGCTCACGAGGTTCTGACCGAGCTGGGCCTGGAGAACGATCCGCTGCTGAAGATTGCCCAGCGCCTTGAGAAGATCGCACTGGAAGACGAATACTTCGTCAAACGCAAGCTGTACCCGAATGTGGACTTCTATTCCGGCCTGATCCTGAAGGCCATCGGAATTCCCACTTCAATGTTCACGGTTATCTTCGCCCTGTCGCGGACCATTGGCTGGTTCTCCCACTGGAACGAAATGGTCAGCGGCGACTACCGCATCGGCCGTCCGCGCCAGCTCTACACTGGCTCGGATTCACGGGATTACCCGACGAAGTAAGTTCAATTTCTCGGGCAAGGCACTCAAAGGCCGCTGATTCAGCGGCCTTTTTTATTGCATGCCGCCCTGCTCTTCTGTGCTAAGTTAAACCGACAAAAACATAAGAGGAGAAAGCAATGACTACAGCAGCGTTTATCGGTCTCGGCGTCATGGGCTACCCGATGGCCGGCCACCTCGCCAGCGCGGGCTACAATGTGCGGGTCTGGAACCGGACATCCGCGAAAGCGGAGCAATGGGCCAGCGAATATCGGGGCACTGCGTGTAAAACCATTGCCGAAGCCGTCGAGGGTGCCGATTACGTGATGACCTGCGTAGGCGCGGACAAGGATCTGGTCGAGGTCTTTCAGGGCGAGGACGGCATCATTGCCAAGGCGCCGGAAGGTGCCATTCTGATAGACCACACCACGGCCTCCGCGGGTATCGCAGAGCGTCTGTCCGCCGCCGCTGCAGAACGGAACCAGGCCTTTATCGATGCTCCGGTGTCTGGTGGCCAGCAAGGCGCTGAGAACGGCAAGCTCACCGTGATGTGCGGTGGTCCAGAGTCGGCATTTACCAAGGCCAAGCCGGTGATGGACCACTATGGCCGGGCTGTTACGCTGATGGGCCCGGTGGGTAGCGGACAGAAGACCAAGATGGTCAACCAGATTGCCATTGCCGGCCTGGTCCAGGGGCTGTCAGAGGCCCTGCACTTTGCCGAGCAGGCAGGCATGGACGTGGAAAAGGTGGTGGATGTGATTTCCAAGGGTGCCGCGCAGTCCTGGCAGATGGAGAACCGCTCGGGAACCATGATTGCCGGCGAGTTCAATCACGGCTTTGCCGTGGACTGGATGCGCAAGGATCTGGGCTTCTGCCTTGATGAGGCCCGCAAGATCAATGCCTCGTTACCCGTAACGGCGCTGGTGGACCAGTTCTACGCAGACGTTCAGTCCATGGGTGGAAACCGCTGGGATACGTCATCGCTGATCCAGCGGTTGCGAAAGTTCCGATAGTCGGGAGCAATCAGGTAAATGCGGGGTCAGAAAAATGCGTTCCTCTGACCCCACCTTTTCGCTCTGGCCCGCCCTGATTACTTTTTCTTGTCCTGCGGCTGCCACTTCCCGTTCACATACCACGCCGACCAGCCCGTCGCCTTACCGTCTTTCTCGGACATGACGTACTGCTCCTTGCTCTTGCGGCTGTATCGGATCACTGTCGGGTTGCCCTCTGGATCCCGTTCTGGCGCATCCATCAGGTAATCGTACTTCGGATCGATTTCCTTCCGGTGCGGCTTGACCTCCATTACGAGGGGCGGACGTGTTTCCCGGTTCTTCGGGAATTTGCTGGCGGCCAGGAACAGACCAGAGGCTCCGTCCCGAAGCACGTAGGTGTCATCCACTTTCTGGCACTGGAGCTCCGGCATAGGCACCGGGTCCATCTTGGGCGGGGCTGGCTCGCCATTTTTCAGCAGCTTACGGGTATTCTTGCACTCGGCATTGGTACAACCGAAGTATTTTCCGAAACGACCCGTTTTCAGTTGCATCTCGGAACCGCACTTATCGCACTCCAGAGTCGGGCCGTCGTAGCCTTTGATGCGGAACGTGCCCTTCTCAACTTCATAGCCTGAGCAATCAGGGTTGTTACCACAGACATGCAACTTGCGGGTTTCGTCAACAAGGTAACTGTCCATGGCAGTGCCACACTTGGGACAGCGCCGCTTCTTGCGCAGCAGACGGGTTTCACCCTCGCCTTCGACATCATCGTCAGCGCTGACGACTTCGTCGCCGGAAACCAGGTTGATGGTGGTCTTGCAACGCTCCTTCGGTGGCAATGAATAACCGGAGCAGCCCAGGAAGACACCGGTACTGGCCACACGAATCTGCATATTCCGGCCACAGCTCGGGCATGGAATATCCGTTTCAGTGGGCGTATTGGCTCGCATGCCGCCGTCTTCGCCGCTCTCGGCTTTTTCCAGCTGCTGCCGGAACCGCCCATAAAAATCATTCAGGACTTTTTTCCACTCGACATCGCCTTCGGCAATCTCATCGAGCTCATCTTCCATTTTCGCGGTAAAGTCGAAGTCCATCAGATTCGGGAAAGACTCCGACAAACGCTCGGTAACAATCTCACCCATCTTCTCGGCATAGAAGCGGCGGTTCTGCAGTCGCACGTAGCCCCGATCCTGGATCGTGGAGATAATCGAGGCGTAGGTCGACGGCCGGCCAATACCCTGCTTCTCGAGCTCTTTAACCAGACTGGCCTCGGTGTATCTCGGCGCTGGCTTGGTAAAGTGCTGACTCGGGTCGAGCTTTTTCAGATCGAGAACTTCATCGACCTGGATATCAGGCAGAGCAATGTCTTCATCTTTCTTGGCGGCCTGGGGCGCGGCTTTCAGGAAACCGTCAAACTTGATGATCCGGCCCCGGGTGCGCAGCTCGTAATCGCCGTTGGCAACCACAATTGAGGTGCTCAGGAACTCTGCATCCGACATCTGACAGGCGATGAACTGGCGCCAGATCAGGTCGTACAGCTTCTCGGCATCCTTCTCAAGGCCGCTGATATTGGCCGGACGACGGCTCACTTCGGTCGGGCGAATGGCCTCGTGAGCCTCCTGGGCACCCTCTTTGCTTCCGTATACGCGAGGCTTCTCGGGCAGGTACTTGTCGCCAAATTGCTTCTGAATAAAGGTGCGGCAGCTGTTGATTGCATCCTGACTCAGGTTGGTGGAGTCGGTACGCATGTAGGTAATAAAACCGGCCTCATACAGGCGCTGGGCCAACATCATGGTCTTCTTGACGCTGAACCCCATCCGGTTACTGGCAGCCTGCTGCAGAGTGGACGTAATAAAAGGCGCCGAAGGCCGCGAACGCGTTGGCTTGTCTTCCCGCTTGGCAACCTTGAAAGCGCCCGCCTTAAGGCGGTTGACGTGCTCTGTACTCTGCTGCTCATTGACCGGACGGTAAGGCTTGTCATCATGACGGGTCACTTCAAACCGAACCGGCTGATCAGCCTTGGCAGACGCGAGATCGGCGTGTAACTGCCAGAATTCTTCCGGAACAAATTTCCGGATTTCTCTTTCACGCTCCACAATCAGCCGCACGGCTACTGACTGCACACGGCCGGCAGACAGGCCTCGGGCGATCTTGGCCCACAGCAGCGGTGACACCATATAGCCGACAACCCGATCCAGAAAACGTCGGGCCTGCTGGGCGTTCACCCGGTTATTGTCAAGATTGCCAGGGTCCTTGAAGGCTTCCTGAATAGCACGCTTGGTAATCTCGTTGAACACCACGCGTCGGTATTTCTCCGGCTCCCCGCCGATGGTTTGCTGAAGGTGCCAGGCGATAGCCTCCCCTTCACGGTCCAAATCCGTTGCCAGATAGATATGGTCTGCAGACTTGGCCAGACGCTTGAGCTCGCTGACCACCTTTTCCTTGCCGGGCAGGATCTCGTAACGTGCGCTCCAATCGTGATCCGGGTCGACACCCATCCGGGCGACCAGCTGTTCACGGGCCTTGCGTTTCTTGTGCGCGGCCTTTTCCTCAGGGCTCATCTTCCGGGTGATAGCCGCCTGTTTGGCACGCTCCTTCGGATCGGACTGGGATCCGCTACCACTGACGGGAAGATCACGAATATGCCCGACGCTCGATTTGACAATAAAGTCAGAGCCCAGGTACTTGTTGATGGTCTTCGCTTTCGCTGGTGACTCGACAATTACGAGACTTTTACCCATATCGGAGTTCTGTATCCTTGGCGATAAATCGGACAATTGATCAGCAAACCGTAAACTCGCTGTAAAATCAGTCGGCTAGAAAACACACATACGCCGCCAATCTGTATAGGCTCACTGTTTTACAGGGTCAAGAATAGCAAGACAACCCATTCTTTGGTTTCAGTCCTGCTTTTTTTCACATTCGGGAAGCCTGCCCAGGCTACCGGTTGAAACAGAAAGGCCCGGCATTTGCCGGGCCTTCTGAAACCGCGTACTGCAACCCGCTTAACGGATTACAGACGCTCCCAGACCGTCGCAATGCCCTGGCCCAGACCGATACACATGGTGGAAACACCAAGCTTACCGCCTTTGGCCTGCATCACATTCAGCAGGGTTGTGGAAATACGTGCACCGGAACAGCCCAGCGGATGGCCAAGGGCAATCGCGCCGCCGTTCAGGTTTACTTTTTCTTCCATAACGCCCAGCAGCTTCAGGTCCTTGAGGACAGGCAGCGACTGGCCGGCAAAGGCTTCATTCAGTTCCCAGAAGTCGATATCCTCAACTTTCAGGCCTGCACGCTTGAGCGCCTTCTTGGTAGCCGGAACCGGGCCGTAGCCCATGATCGCGGGATCGCAGCCGGCAACGGCCATACTGCGGATCTTGGCAATCGGCTTCAGGCCAAGTGCTTCCGCCCGCTCCGCAGACATCAGTACCATGGCAGCGGCACCGTCAGTCAGCTGGGAGGAAGTACCGGCAGTCACGGTGCCGTTCTTCGGATCGAACGCCGGCTTGAGCTGGCTCAGGGACTCGGCCGTGGTCTCCGGACGAATGGTCTCGTCCTGCTCGATCAGCACCTTGAAGCCGTTCTCGTCGTGACCTTCAATGGGCACGATTTCGTTCTTGAAACGGCCTTCTACAGTCGCTTCGTGGGCCAGGCGGTGGGAGCGAGCGCCGAACTCGTCCTGCTGCTCACGGGTAATTCCGTGCATCTTGGCCAGCATTTCCGCGGTCAGGCCCATCATGTTGGACGCTTTGGCGGAGTACTTGGATGCAGCCGGGTTGTGGTCGAAGCCTTCGGTCATGGGTACGTGCCCCATGTGCTCGACACCACCCACGAAGAACACATCACCGTTACCGGTCATGATCGCCTGAGCCGCAGTGTGGATCGCACTCATGGCAGAACCACACAGGCGGTTCACGGTCTGCGCCGCAGACTCGTGGGGAATGCGGGTCAGCAGGGAAATCTGACGCGCCACGTTGAAGCCCTGTTCCTTGGTCTGGTTTACACAGCCCCAGATAACATCTTCAACTTCTTTCGGGTCGAGCTTCGGGTTGCGCTCAAACAGTGCTTCGATCAGATTGGCGGACAGGGTCTCTGCACGCACGTTCCGGAAACAACCGTTTTTGGCACGACCCATCGGAGTCCGCACGCAATCGACGACGACAACGTCTCTCGGATTAAGGCTCATAGATCTTTCTCCGTTCGGAAATCTCGTTCAGGGTTAGCCAAAGAACTTTTTGCCAGTCTTGGCCATTTCACGCAGCTTCTCGGTCGGGTGATAAAGAGGACCAAGATCTGCAAACTTGTCTGCCAGCTCGACGAACTTGTCTACACCCATGTCGTCGATATAGCGCAGGGCACCACCACGGAACGGCGGGAAGCCGATACCGAAAATCAGGCCCATATCAGCATCTGCCGGATCTTCGACAATGCCGTCTTCCAAGCAGCGAACGGTTTCCAGGCACAGAGGAATCATCATACGGGCGATGATGTCTTCGTCACTGAACTCGTTCTTACCCTGAACAACCGGCTCGAGCAGCTTGTAGGTCTCTTCATCAACAACCTTCTTCTGCTTGCCCTTGCGGTCCAGTTCATACTTGTAGAAGCCCTTGTCGTTCTTCTGTCCGTAACGGTTGTTATCGAACATCACGTCAATGGCGGTTGTGCCTTCGTGCTTCATCCGGTCCGGGAAGCCGTCTGCCATCACTTCGCCAGCGTGCTTGCCGGTGTCCATGCCGACCACGTCCAGCAGGTAGGCGGGACCCATGGGCCAACCGAACTTTTCCATAACCTTGTCAACGTGCTGGAAGTCAGCACCGTCACGTACCAGGCCGATAAAGCCGCCGAAGTAAGGGAACAGAACACGGTTAACCAGGAAGCCCGGGCAATCGTTTACAACGATCGGGGTCTTGCCCATGGCCTTGGCGTAGGCCACGGTGGTTGCGATAGCGCGATCGCTGGTCTTCTCGCCACGGATAACCTCAACCAGCGGCATCATGTGCACCGGGTTGAAGAAGTGCATGCCGCAGAAGTTTTCCGGGCGCTTCAGGTTCTTGGCCAGCAGGTCGATGGAAATCGTCGAGGTGTTGGAGGTCAGGATGGTGTCCTCGCGAACCGCGTCTTCGGTTTCACGAAGAACCGCATCCTTCACTTTCGGGTTCTCGACAACCGCTTCAACGACCAGATCCACATTCTTGAAGTCGCCATAGTTAAGGGTCGGCGTGATGCTGTTGAGCACATCAGCCATCTGATCCGGCTTCATCTTGCCCTTTTCAACACGCTTGGTCAGAAGCTTTTTGGCTTCCTTCAGACCCAGGGCGATACCGTCCTGGTTGATGTCCTTCATGATGATCGGCGTGCCTTTCAGGGCAGACTGGAAAGCAACACCGCCACCCATGATACCGGCGCCAAGTACGGCGGCCAGGTTCACGTCATTGGCTTCCTTTTCCCAGGCCTTGGCCTTCTTCTTGAGCTCCTGATCATTCAGGAACAGGCCAACCAGACAAGCCGCAACGTTGGTCTTGGCCATCTTGGCGAAGCCTTTGGCTTCCACTTCGATTGCCTTGTCACGGGTCATACCGGCATGCTTCTGCATAACCTTGATGGCCTCGACAGGCGCCGGATAGTTCTTGCCAGCCTTACCGGCAACAAACGCCTTGGAGATCTCGAATGCCATCATGCTTTCCATGGCATTGAGCTTGATCTTGCCCTTCTTCTCTTCGCGACGGGCTTCGTGATCCAGCTTGCCTTCGTTGCACTGGTTGATAATGGCAACAGCAGCGTCGACCAGCTTGTCGGACTCGAGCACGGCGTCAACGGCACCGACTTTCAGAGCAACATCCGCACGGTTCTCGGTGCCACCACTGATCCACTCAACGGCATTGTCCACACCCACCAGACGGGAGAGACGCACAGTACCGCCGAACCCCGGGAAGATTCCCAGCTTCACTTCCGGAAGACCTACTTTGGCCTTCTTGTCCATCACCCGGTAATCGGTTGCCAGACACATCTCGAAACCGCCACCCAGCGCCATTCCATTGATTGCGGTAACGGTGGGGAACGGCAGATCTTCAACGGCGTTGAAGACTTCGTTGGCCTTGAGGTTGTTGGCTACCAGATCTTCCTCGGAGCCGGCGAACAGCTCGGTGAATTCGGTAATATCGGCACCAACAATGAAGCTGTCCTTGGAGCTGGTAACTACCAGACCCTTCAGGTTCTTCTGCGCTTTCAGTGCGTCAGTCGCGGCGCGGAGCTCTTCAATAGTGAGACGGTTGAACTTGTTTACTGACTCGCCCTGCAAGTCGAAGTTCAACTGAGCGATCCCGCCTTCGATCTCTTTAACCGTGATGGCTTTACCTTCGTAAATCATCAACTGATCTCCAGTCTGTGTTTGGAACTGCTTTCAGCCGGGCGGAACTTTTTGATTAACCAGCGCGGCTGTTTGTGCAGCGAGATTTCGGTCACTGCCCGATCATCCGATTCAAAATTCATACAGTCGTTTGAATCGTGAGGGCACACGATGAAAAAAAACGGCGCATTTGTCAATTTGTTTCTTTCGGGAGGGTTGCAAAAGTCCCCAAAATGCCGGGGGCAACCAAAGAAAATTGGAGCGGAATTGTTATGTTTCAGTGAACTGGAAGCCACTGCTCAGGGAAAACCGGAACTTCGTCACGCAAATTTCAAACTTGTTTACATTTACCGGCGGCACCGCCGCCAAAACTGCTTGATTGGCTGACGGAGTTACTTTACCTTCGATCTACGACTTTGGTCCACAATAATAAAACCGCTTTACGGAGACCCATCCGATGATAGACGCCAACCTGCGGATACGCTCCTTTGTAGCCGCCCTTGTTTTACTTGCAATGACGTCCACAGGTGCCCTCGCCCAGGACAGCGCCGACGGATTCCTCTCCGATCTCCACAATTTCCGGGTCAGCAACTACATGGCTCTCGATGCTTATTACCGTTTCAGCGGCACCGGGGATACCGACACCCTGAACGAGATTGTACAGGGCATCAACTCGGCCAATGACTCCATGAACTCCATTGCCGACAGCGATTCCGGCGTGCTGTCAGGCGAAGAGCTTGAAGGGCTCAATCAGGAGTTCGACAAGTTCAAGAACCTGATGCGCGACAACATCAACGATGTGCGCAATCAGGGGTATCCGGATCTGCGCCTGGTATCCGATATGGCCAACCAGGCACTGACCATGAACGAGAAAGCCACCGAACTGTACCGGTTGGCCCAGGAAAGTTCCCAGACCGATACCAATCCGAGGGTTGAAGCCGCCCGCTCGGCTGCCGTGAAGATGGCACAGATGATGGCCAAGTATTCTGTAAGGACTAACTCCTCGGTTGCCCAGACCTTCCAGGGTTCATCTACCGAAACCCCGCTGGACGAGCAGGCCCGGGAACTGGATCAACTGCTGGCATCCGTTAAACAGGGCGAGGAAACACCGGAACTGAAAGCGGCTATCGATGATATTTCATCCAAGTGGCAGTTCATTCGCGGCTCCTACATCAATTACAACGAAAACAACGTAGGTTTTGTGATTGATCGGTACTCCAAGGGCATTCTTAAGGGGCTGGCCACCACTATCGAGCTTCTCCAGGGCAACGCCTGATTACCAACTCTCGTTCTCTGGCGGGTGTAATTGCCTGCCAGAGAAGCAGTTTTCCGCTTCCGTTTTTGATACCCGTCAGTTTCCCGCTACACTTTCCCGACCGGATTTAAGGTACTATCCTCAGAACAATACCCCGTGTGCGAAGGAGCGATACGATGTCTGCCTATAAAAAGATGCTTGTTGCCATTGATCTCACCGAAGAAGCCCCGCAGGTGCTGGACAAGGCAAAAGCCGTGAGCGAGGCCCACGGTGCCGAGCTGATGTTGGTCCACGTAGTTGAGCCTGTCGGGTATGCCTATGGTGGCGATATCCCCATGGACCTCACAGAGCTGCAGGACCAGCTCGACAAAGCGGCCCGGGAACAGTTGGGGACTTATGGCGATCAGTACGGTGTGGCAAAGAACAATCAGGTGGTGACGGTCGGACGTCCGGAGTCAGAAATTCACAGGCTCGCCAAGGAACAGGAGGTGGATCTTGTGATTGTCGGCAGTCACGGGCGAAAGGGTTTTCAGCTGTTGCTGGGCTCAACCGCCAATGGGGTTCTGCATGGAACCGAATGCGATGTCCTGGCCGTTCGGATTCATTAAGGGTTACTAAGCAAAAGGCCCGGGGCTGGATCCGGGCCGGCACTCAGGGGAAGCGGCTTTCAGGCCCCCTCCCCGCCCATCTTCGCCTCCAGCTTGCGCAACTGACTTTCCAGTGAAAAGCTGACACTGGAGGCCATTGAAAAGAAGTTCAGTAACGCCTTCAGGTTGCTGTCGCCTTTGCACACCGAATGAATACGCTGCCACAGGGCCTGGTTGACCAGCTGCAGCCTCTGATTCCTCTCCACAAGCCCCTTCAGTTCCCAGTCCGGGTTCTGGTGATTGCGTTTGGCAAAGTATTGCTGCAAAAGGTAGTGGGAAACGCTGCGCATGATAAATTCATCGGTGTTTGCAAACGGCAGATGGTGGATTGCCATCGGCTTGAGCTCTGAAAGCACAGGGCACCCGCTGGTTGCCATTTTCAATCCAAGTAACGACCGGAGCGCCTCTTCAAGGGCCGTCTGTTTCAAATAGCTGCGGCGGTCATCGGTGACCTTTACTTCAACCTTCTGATAAGCGTCCTCATCGCGAAAGGCCTCCACAACGGGCAATATTTCCGTTGCCGCCGGGCAGTGGGGAGATTCCGAAGCTTTCAGCGGGCAGTTGCTACACTGGCAATGCTCCAGTCTGGTCCATGCCGGAAGCGCGCCCGAGGGCCGGGACGGCTTGTCCGTGACCTTGAATTCAACGGTACGACCGTCCTGAAATCTGAAATCATAATGTACGTTCATTGGTTAGCCTGTTCTTCCAGCTCCATCCACCGCTCAATGACCTGCTCCAGACGGTTTTCCTTTTCCGTCAGCGTTTCCAGAGTGGCCGAGACTTCATCGGGTGGGCCTGAATAAAAATCAGCCCGGGAAATTTTTTCCTGCAGGCCGGCGACTTCCTGCTCAAGGGCCTCAATCTGCCCCGGCAGCTGCTCAAGCTCAAGCTTGAGCTTATAGCTCAGCTTCACGGGTTTACCTTTCTCCGACTGCGCCCCCGCTTTTTCATTTACTCCCGTTTTCTGTGTTTCTACCTTGCCAGCATCACCGGACGACTTGCTGGTTTTATCCTGCTTGTCCGGCCGGTTGCCGGTTGCCTCCGATGGGAAACAACCGCCCTGCCGACGCCAGTCGGTGTAGCCGCCGACAAACTCACGCACTTTGCCCGATCCGTCGAGGAAAACCGTTTCGGTGATCACATTATCAAGAAACTCACGATCGTGACTGATCACGATCACGGTGCCGGCAAATTCCGACAATTGTTCTTCCAACAATTCCAGTGTTTCCACGTCCAGATCGTTGGTTGGCTCGTCGAGCACCAGGATATTGGCAGGCTTGCTGAACAGTTTGGCCAGGAGCAGCCTGGCACGCTCACCGCCGGAAAACACACTGACCGGTGATCTGGCCCGCTCCGGGGTAAAGAGGAACTCCTGCAAATAACCGAGTACATGTTTGCTCTGGCCATTGATGTCGATGAATTCCCGGCCCTCGGAGAGGTTATCCAGCGCATTGCGGGTCAGATCCAGCTCGCCACGCAACTGATCGAAATAAGCGACCTGCAGATTGGTCCCCAGACGAATGGAACCCTCGGTTGGTTCCAGATCCCCCAACAAAAGCCGGACAAGAGTGGTTTTGCCAGTACCATTCTCGCCTACGAGCCCAATCTTGTCCCCGCGCAGGATGGTAAGGTCCATATCTTTGATTACCGCGCTGCCATTCGGGTAAGCAAACCCTGCGTTCCGGGTTTCCACCACCAGTTTTCCGGAGCGCGCCGCGTCTTCCACCGTAAAGCTCGCGGTTCCACCCCGAACCCTGCGCTGCCGGTGCTCCTCACGCATCGCTTTCAAGGCACGAACACGGCCCATATTACGAGTCCTGCGGGCCTTGATACCCTGTCTGATCCAGGCCTCTTCCTGCTTGAGGCGCTTATCGAACAGGGCGTTCTGGCGCTCCTCCTCTTCCAGCGCTTTCTCTTTCAGCTCGAGGTAGCGATCATACGTGGCGGCAAAGCTCACCAGCTTACCCCGGTCCAATTCCACAATCCGGGTTGCCATACGCCGGATAAACGCGCGATCGTGGCTGACGAACAGCATGGCGCCGCGGAATTGGCCAAGGGCCTCTTCCAGCCAGGCAATAGCGGGTACATCCAGGTGGTTTGTCGGCTCGTCCAGCAGCAGTATGTCGGGGTCGGCAACCAGTGCCCTCGCCAGCAAAACCCGGCGCTGCCATCCGCCAGACAACGTATCCAATGTCCGATCCGGATCAACGCCATACTGGCCGAGGATGGTGGTGACCTTCTGATCCAGTCGCCAACCATCCAGAGCCTCCAGACGCTCCTGGACTTTCATCAGCCGGTCAAGACTCGCTTCATCCGCCTGCTGAGAGAGCTGATGAAATTCCGCGAGCAGCTTGCCGGTTTCCGGAAAGGCCCCGGCGACCACTTCATACGCAGTGCGGGTGTCTTCCGAAGGCAGATTTTGCGGAAGCACAGCCAGCACAGCCCCGTCGTCCAGACGAACCACACCACCATCGGGTATCACTTCCCCACTGACAATCTTGAGCAGGGTCGATTTCCCCTCACCATTACGGCCCAGCAAACACACGCGCTCACCGGCATCGATAACCAGTGAGGCCTGATCCAGCAGCGGGTGCATTCCATAAGCCAGGGAAACTGAGTCCAGCGTTAACAGTGGCACGTTTGGTTCTACTCCGATTTGTTGACGGTAACGGGATCACCCACCCGAATAATACCCGGTGATTCATGAATGGCGTTCTGGCCGAAGATCACACCCTCCTGGGTTCTGCGATAGCCGGAGAGCGTCCTCAGGGGTTGCAGGGCAGCATCCTTCTGGCCCGTGGTCGGGTCTACAGTGGTCATTACACAGCGCGAGCAGGGTTTGACGATGCTCAGTTGGTTGTCGCCAATGCTCAGGCTTTGCCAATGGTCTTCATCCCAGGCCTCTGCTCCCTCAACCACAATATTGGGGCGGAATCTGCGAATCTCCACGGGCGCCGTGAGCCTCGAATTCAGCTCTGCCAGAGAGGCAGTATTGGTTACCAGAAAGGGGAAACCGTCAGCGAATCCCACCCGTCGATACTCGGCGACCCGGCCCGCATCAACACGGCGAAAGGAGCTTTCCGGCATAAAGACCAAACGAACAGGCTTGCCGCAGAAACGGCTCAGGGCGTCGTCTGCCTCGGGCAAACCTGTCAGGGCCTTGACCCAGTCTCGCCAGACCAGAACCCTGACCTCCTCTTCTGTGGCACTCAGGGCAAACTCGCCCTCATCAGGAATACTGATGACTCCCCGGTCACCATCCAGACGGGTTCCGACTCGGGCAAGCTCCGGGTGCTCCCGCTGAGTGACAAACCGGCGGTCGTCATCCACGATCATCCATCGGCGATCTGCCACAGGCCCGAAGTCATCGGTAACAAAGCTGGAAACTTCAATGCCGGACAGGGATTTGACCGGGTACACGAACAGCGAATGGACCTTCATGGCAGGCAGCCTCCCCAGGGAATCAGGATACGCAACAGGCTGCTGAGTATACCTGACCACACACCGTGGCGCCGAGTTTGCGGGTGCCGGAAATGAAAAAACCCGGTCCTTTTCAGGACCGGGTTTTTTGAATCTGGAGCGGGAAACGAGATTCGAACTCGCGACCCCAACCTTGGCAAGGTTGTGCTCTACCAACTGAGCTATTCCCGCAAAGCTGATCGGCTGTTACCGACAACGGAGGCGTATTCTACGGATCCCGACGAAGCCGTCAACCACTTTTTTGCAGGTTTTTTCCCGCCAGTGTCTTGTTGTCGCATTTCAGGAAACCGGAACTGTGCAGCCACTCCTGGTCCGGGTAGTACTTGAACACCAGCTGCCCACCCTTCAGGTTGTCTACCACACGCTTCACGATCTGGTTATCAACAGCCGGACATCCGTGGCTACGGCCGATGCGGCCGTATTTGCTGACCCAGTCCTCATTCACATAGTCGGCGCCATGAATCACGATGGCCCGCTGCCTGGCAAGATCATTGATGCCCGGCTCAAGGCCATCCAGCCTGAGCGAGTACCCGTGCTTGCCGTAATAGGATTCCCGGGCCTGAAATAGCCCGATACTGGACTGGTAACTGCCCTCGATATTGGAGAAGGCGGTCGATTTGAAATTCCCGGAATTCTTGCCGTGTGCGACCAGATCACGCAGCAACAACTCGCCGTTTTCGAGATCAAAGATCCACAACCTTTCCTGGCTCGACGGCAACGAGAAATCGATAACCGCAAGCCGCTCCGGCATCTGAACACCATTGGAAACAGCACAGCGCGAGGCATCAATGGCCGTCTTGAGAACCGCTGTATCGATCTTGGGCGCGGCTGCACTAAGACGATCAAGAAGCTGGTCATCCAGAGAGGCGCCGAACGACGAAAGAGGTAGCGCAGCACACACGGCCAAAAGCAGGCCTGCGGGCGAAAAACGCCGCGTTTTTTGCATTTCACGTCCCCGATAAAATGATTGAAGGCTGCGAATCACATCGCGAGCCTGTCAGAAGTCAGTGTTCCGCATTTTATCAGGGAATATTGCCAACCCTGTCAGAATGTACGTTTTTTATACAAAACTTTAAGGAAACAGTGATTATTTTACTGGCCGAACCGGCGCCCTCCCTCCAGGTATTCCTGCTCTTCCGGGGTGGAAGTTCTACCGAGGGCCTTGTTGCGATGGGGAAAGCGTCCGTACTGTTGAATGATGGCACGATGGTCCCGGGCAGACTGCAAAAAGCTGCCCATGAAGTCGGCCAGGATCCCCTCGGTAGACCGTGCCAATTGCTCATAACATTCCACGGACGTGTCCTGGTCCTCCTTGAGCTCTGAATGCTGCAACGGCATATAGAGAAAAGCACGGTGGACCGGAGCAAGCATCATATCCTGGCCTTTTTGCATCGCTTGGCGACAGAGCTGCCTGGCCTGGCGGTCCTGGTCAAATGCCATCGCGCCCCCGCGGAATATATTCCGTGAGAATTGATCCAGCAGGATAATCTCGGCGAGTATGCCACCTGCCTCGCGACGCCAGTGGTCCAGTCCCTGCTCCGACGCAAACAGCACCATCGACAGGAAGCGCCGCCGGATCTCCTGGTCAAACCTGCGATCGGAACGGAACCATTTGTTCCGATGGTCACTGTCTGGCAGCCCATATTCGTCCAATTCGCCAAACCAGAAATCCAGAATCTCTTTCCAATCGAACATTCAGCGTCACCCTGTTACTTTACTGTTTGCCGGTCGCTAAATAGCGGCCAGTATTCCCGACTTAAGACAGGCCCTATCAAAATGACTACTCAGGAGCGGTAATGAACAGCCCCCGCATTATTCTGTTGGCACATGGAAGCAGTGACAAGCGCTGGTGTGAAACCTTCGAACAGCTTGCGGCGCCAACTCTTGCGTCTGTCAGCAATGCCCGGGTTGCCTATATGGAACTCGCCGAACCATCCATGGACACTGTAATCAAGGAGGGTGTCGCGGACGGTGCCACAGAATTTACGATCATCCCGCTGTTCCTCGCAGCCGGACGTCACTTGCGCAAGGACGTTCCCGCGATGATAGAAGAACTCGAAAAGGCCCATGGCGTAGCCATTCAACTTGCACCACCAATTGGCGAGAACCCACTTCTGGGACAGGCGATCCGGGATGTTGTTATGCTTCAACTGGAACAGACGCCAGCCTGAACCGAGCGTTTCAAAGACCGATTCGGCCGGCAGTGCGCGACAGGAGCAACGATTATGTCGAAAAGGATTCTGATTACCGGTGGAACCGGATTTATCGGCCATGTTCTGTGCCGTGAATTGCTGGCACGAGAGTACGAACTCACTGTTTTCAGCCGGCAACCGGCAGAATCGGTCAAGTCCAGTTGCGGTCGTGTGGAAGCAGTCCGCGATCTGCAGCAGCTGCGCGCCCACCCGGGCTATGATGCTGTCATTAACCTCGCCGGCGAAGGCATCGCCGACAAACGTTGGTCCGAGGCCCGCAAGCAGGAACTGCGGGACAGCAGGATAGGTGTGACCGAAACGCTGGTGGAGGTGATACGTAGTTGGGAACGGGCGCCTGAGGTAATCGTCTCGGGATCGGCTGTTGGCTTTTACGGGGATCAGGGGGCTGCACTCGTCACCGAGGATACCAACCCCAACGATGAATTTACCCACCGCCTTTGTCGCGATTGGGAAAATGCCGCTAAACCTCTGGCCGATGAGGGAGTGAGGGTCTGTTTCTCCCGGACGGGCGTGGTGGCAGGCCCGGGCGGAGGTTTCCTTGAACGGATGATTCTACCGTTCAAGCTTGGGCTTGGCGGGCGGCTGGGAAGCGGTACCCAGTACATGCCCTGGGTCCACCGCGACGACGTTGTTGGCGCTCTTATCTGGATGATGGAGAACTCGAGCGCCTCAGGCCCGTTTAATGTGGTGAGCCCCAACCCGGCAACCAACGCTGAGTTCACCCGAAGTCTGGGCAAGGTTTTGCATCGCCCCACGCTTTTTCCGGCGCCAGCGCCGGTACTGAAGATTGCCCTGGGAGAAATGGCCCGCCTTCTGCTAACCGGGCAGAAAGCTGTTCCAGAGAAACTTGTGAGGGAAAAGTTTGAATTCCGGTATCCCGAACTGGAGCAGGCATTGGCTCAGTGCATTGCCCCCGGGGTCTGATCGGCACCCGTGATTTTTTTCACAAAAAGCGTTGACAGCGTTCGGATGCTTTCTTAATATACGCGCCACCTCGACGAGGCAAGGTGTTGAAAACGTTGCGTCCCCTTCGTCTAGTGGCCTAGGACTCCGCCCTTTCACGGCGGCAACAGGGGTTCGAACCCCCTAGGGGACGCCAATTTTTCTCCTTGATGCTTTGGAAAGTTAAATGTTTCCAAAGACGCCTCAGATCGGCTTCTGTCCGTGCTTCCCTTCTTTTGTATCCCGGTGTCCGTGCTCCTTCTGGTCTTTAATGACGAAGATGCCCACACCAACGAAAAAGCCAACCATCAGCAGTACAGTGGCAATACCTGCGATAACAACGGCGTCCATATACATAGCATTTCCCCTTCCGGTAATTAACTTGATTAAACTCAGGTTACGCCCGGCTCACCTGCAGGGTATTGATCCAGGTCAACGGATTCGCCAGCCCCGATGTACGCATAAATACTGAACCACAACACATTTCCTTCGATTTTTCCTGCATTTGCAAGACATTCGAAAGAAACTGCTGCTATAGTCGGAAACAAAGGAAGTGTCCGATCTCCTAACCGGTCTGGGTAGCTGAAGTTCAAGACATGCCAAAACTGTCGACGCGTCTTCAACGTTTTCGCACAGGCTCACCCCTGTCTTTCAGGCTGCTGGCCTGGATTCTTCTGTTCAGTTCCGCCTTTACACTGGTGGCCTCCGCGTTCCAGATCTACTCCGACTATCGAAAAGACCTCTCTCAGATCGACAACCGCATGCAGGTGGTCGAAGCCGGTTATGCATCCAGTCTTGCCCGCAGTCTGTGGGCCCTGGACCAGAAATTACTGCAAACGCAGATGGAAGGGATTCTCAGCCTGCCCGATGTGGTTCATTTGCGGTTGAGAATCGAACCGGACTCCGAACTGGTTATGGGAGAAATTCCGCGGGAATCCAAAACCACTTCCCACAGCTTCAGCCTCGTCCATCAAGGCGATGAAATGTTCAAGTTGGGTGAGCTGACTGTGACGGCAGACCTCGACAGGGTCTACGATGATCTCAAGCAGAGAGTGGGTTTCATTCTTCTGACGCAATTCCTGAAGACCTTCTTTGTGTCGATCCTGATCCTCTGGATATTCCAGCACTTCGTGGCACGCCATCTCACCACCATGGCCAACTACGCCCGGGACTTTTCCCTTAAGACCACCTCGAAGCCACTGACCCTGGACAGGCCCAACACGCCATCCAACCGCAACGACGAGCTAGGCCGGGTTACAGACGCCATCAACCAGATGCGCGAGCGACTGAATTCAGATATGGAACGCCAGCAAAAGGACGCGGCGGAGATCCGGAAGTTTTCCAAAGCCATCGAACAAAGCCCATCCTCTGTTCTGATCTGCGACCGTCAATGGCGCATCGAGTTTGCCAACCAGAAATTTACTCAGCTAACCGGCTACGACGGCGCGTCGATTATTGGCAAACATCCCGGCTCACTTGGAAGCAACGATATCGAAAACCGTGAAAGCCGCCATCTCTGGCAATCCATCCGCCTACAGGTACAGAGAGTCGGAGTCTGGCAGGGTGAAGTGAACAGCGTGCGCCGGAACGGTGAACGTTTCTGGGAGCAGCTGATCGTCACCCCGATCAAGGACGAATCCGGCGGCACTACCGGCTACCTCATCCTCGGTGAGGACATCAGCATCCGCAAACGCTATGAACAGCAGCTCCTGCGCCAGGCGAACTACGACATCCTGACCGGGCTACCGAACCGGATGCTGGCCCTGGACCGGCTGAAGCTGGCACTTGCCCAGGCACGGCGGGAAAGCACTCTCGTGGGCGTGATGTTCCTGGATCTGGACAACTTCAAGCACATCAACGACACCCTGGGCCATGATGCGGGTGACAACCTGCTGATCGAGGCAGCCCGACGGATTTCCAGCTGCCTTCGTGGTACCAGCACCGTCGCGCGGTTGGGGGGTGATGAGTTCCTGGTAATCCTGCCGGGGCTGACCGGCCCGGAAGCCTCATCCCAGGTGGCAGAGCGTATCCTCAAGACATTCTCGCCGCCCTACATACTCAACGGGCAGGAAGTGTTCGTAACCACGAGCATCGGTATCGCTATTTTCCCGACGGACTCCGATAACAGCGGAACACTGCTGCAGCACGCCGACGCCGCCATGTACCAGGCCAAGCACAAGGGCAAAAGTTCCTTCGCCCATTTCGCGCCGGAAATGACGGAAGTCTCCCATGAACGCCTGAAGATGGAGTCCAGCATGCGCAGGGCTCTGGAGCTGAAGGAGTTCGAACTCTATTTCCAGCCTATCGTAAATACCGATTCCGGAACGCTCTGCTCGGTCGAGGCTCTGCTGCGTTGGAATAATCCGGCCATGGGCATGGTGATGCCCGATCGCTTCATTCCACTGGCTGAAGAAACCGGCCTGATAACACCCATCGGCGAATGGGTTCTCGAGGAAGCTTGTCGGGCAGCCGTGCAATGGCGGCAGGCCACCGGAAGAGACATCGGTATTTCGGTGAATGTATCCCCCCGCCAGTTCCGGGATCCCGGCTTTACCGAAGCCGTGATGCACGCCCTCTCCGCCAGTGGACTGGCACCGGAACAGCTGGAGCTTGAAATCACCGAACGGCTGATTCTGGACAACTCCATTGAAACCGCCGAAATTCTGCGCCAGCTCGACAAGGCCGGGATCCGCTTGTCAGTGGACGATTTTGGTACAGGCTATTCTGCCCTCAGCTACCTGAAGAGCTATCCGTTTGATACGCTGAAAATCGACAAGTCCTTTGTCCAGGATGTCATGAAGGAACCTGAAGATGCCTCGCTGGTACGGGCTATTATCAACATGGCCCATAGCCTGGGCCTCCGGGTGATCGCTGAAGGGGTTGAAGAAGAGGCTCAGACCCATTTCCTGAAAAAGGAAGGTTGCGACTTTTCCCAGGGGTACTTCTACAGCCGCCCTCTGCCGGCTTCTGATTTTGATGCCTGGCTGGCCAGCAATCATCGCGTATAGATCGATAACCGATGGAATCGCACTCCCATGGAAGACACCGTACTTGTCGTGAACTGCGGCAGCTCATCCCTGAAACTCGCCTTATTCGATGGCCAACACAGAAAACTGGCATCCGCTCTCGCCGAGCGCCTCGGCCAGAACGACGTGTTTGCCCGAGTTGAAGGCCAGGAAGAGACCATACCCCTGGATTCAGGTGCCAACCACGATCAGGCGCTGAATGCGCTGGTCGCTGAATTCAGGGATCAAGGACTGATGGCGTCCTCCCCCAACGCCATTGGCCACCGGGTTGTGCATGGCGGCGAGACTTTCCGTGAAGCTGTGCTGCTTGACGACGATGTCATTGATGCCATTGAGGACTGTGCGGCTCTTGCCCCTTTGCACAATCCGGTTAATCTTTCCGGTATTCGCGCAACCATGGCCCTGTTTCCCGGGGTACCCCAGACAGCCGTTTTCGACACTGCCTTTCATCAGACCCTGCCCAAAAGGGCATTCCTTTATGCACTGCCGGAGGCCTGGTACCGCGACTGGGGAATTCGCAGGTATGGCTTCCATGGTACCAGTCATGCCTTCATGGCCGCCGAAGCTGCCCGCTTGCTGGGGAAAACACCGGCAACCACCTCGATAATCTCAGCCCACCTGGGCAACGGATGCAGCATTACTGCCATCCGGGACGGCATCAGCGTGGATACCAGCATGGGCCTTACGCCACTGGAAGGGCTGGTGATGGGAACCCGCAGCGGGGATGTCGACCCCGGTCTTTTCGACTTCCTCCGCAGCAAAGGCCTGGCCGCCGATGAGGTGCACCGTGTCCTGAACCAGGAAAGCGGCCTCCTTGGTCTGTCGGGCCAGACCAATGACATGCGCTCGCTCTGTGAACTCGCGGATCATGGCCATGAGCCATCACAAACCGCCATTGATGTGTTCTGCTTCCGCCTGGCCCGTTACGTCGGGGCCATGATGGCATCGCTTAGTCACCTGGACGCGCTGGTTTTCACCGGTGGCATCGGGGAAAACAGTGCCCGGATCAGAGCCGAGACCATCAACCACCTCACACTCATGGGATTTGAACTCAGTCCGGACCTCAACAATCATCACGGAGAGTTCAGCGACGGACGAATTGACAGCCCCGACTCCAGGTTTCCCGTTTTGGTGATTCCCACCAACGAGGAACTGGTCATTGCACGAGAAGCATCACGGCTTGCGGGCTGCTCGTCTCCAGCCTGAACGACACGCAACATCAGGAATACCATCATGGCAAAGAGTCTCTTTTTTGCACCGACATCCATGGATTCCGGGCTCACTTCGGTCTGTCTCGGTCTGCTCCGCGCACTAGAACGCGTGGGTGTGAGCGTCGGCTTTTACAAGCCGTTCTGTCAGACGGTTCACCGCGCAGAATCCATGCATAACGCTGGTCAGGATTCCTCCGTGGCCTTCGTGCGGGCAAGTAGCCACCTCAACCCACCAGATCCGATTGCCCTCAAGGAAGCCCAGCAGCTGCTTAACAGGGGTAAATCGGATTACCTGCTGGAGACAGTGGTGGGCGAATACCAGAAAGTTGCCCGGGACGTCGACGTTGTGATCATTGAGGGCCTGGTACCAGACCGTAGCGAGGCCTATATTGCCAGGCTGAACGTTGAGGTCGCCCGCAATCTCGGTTCCGAGGTCATCCTGGTGAGCACGCCCAAGAACCTGGACGCCCGCCAAATGGATGAAGAACTGGACTTCTCATCGCGCCTGTTTGCCAATCCGAGCGACCCGGATGTTATTGGTGTCATACTCAACAAGGTCGGCGAACCCGAACAGGCCGGGCTTGAGCCCCGTTCCAACAGCAACCACCCTGCCCCCAGCACCATTGATTACCAGAACCAGTGCAAAGTATTCAGCGACGGCCGTTTTCGGCTGATTGCGGAGATTCCCTGGCAGCCGGAGCTGCTTGCACCGAGGGTCTCAGACATAGCCAGGGAACTCGGGCTACCCATTCTCAACGAGGGCCAGATGCACGCCAGGCGCGTGCAGAAGGTCTCGGTATGTGCCCGAAGCATCCGCAATATGACCGAGACCCTGAGGCCCGGAACCCTGCTGGTGACACCGGGTGATCGTGAAGACATCGTAGTGACCACGGCTGTTGCCGCCCTGAACGGCGTTCCCCTCGCTGGCCTGATGTTAACCGGGGGCCTGATGCCGGACCAGCGCGTAATCGATCTTTGTCACCGGGCTTTGGAAACCGGCCTGCCGGTTCTCGGCTCTGATTCCAACACCTATGAAACCGCCCACATGCTGGCCAATCTTTCTTCCGGCATTCCCATCGATGACCCCAATCGGATTGAAAAGGCAATGGAGGCCGTTGCCACCCGCATAGACACTGACTGGTTGCAGCAGCATCTAAAGGTGGCCCGTCAGGACAGGCTTTCTCCTCCCGCGTTCCGCTACCAGCTTTCCGAACGCGCCCGGGCAGCGAACAAACGCATCGTTTTACCGGAAGGAAGCGAACCAAGAACGGTGCAGGCGGCCATCATCTGCCATCAGCGCAAGCTGGCGCGGTGCGCCCTGATTGGTGACGCAGCGGAAATAAGGCGGGTCGCGGATTCCCAGGATCTGGAACTGCCCGAAGATATCGAGATTATTGATCCATCAGAGGTGCGCCAGCGCTACGTCGCCCCAATGGTGGAGCTGCGAAAGCATAAAGGCCTGACACCGGACATGGCCGAAGCCATGCTCGAAGACAACGTAGTTCTCGGCACTATGATGGTGGCCCTGGATGAAGCAGATGGCCTGGTGTCCGGGGCCATTCACACAACGGCCAATACCGTGCGCCCCGCCCTGCAGCTGATCAAGACCCACGACCATGCGAAGGTCGTCTCTTCTGTGTTCTTCATGCTACTGCCGCAACAAGTAGTGGTTTATGGGGACTGCGCCATCAATCCGGACCCGAACGCCGAGGAACTGGCAGACATCGCTATCCAGAGTGCGGAATCGGCTGAAGCCTTCGGGATCGAGCCACTGGTAGCGATGATCAGTTACAGCACTGGTGAGTCTGGCAGCGGCCAGGATGTCGACAAGGTCAGAGAAGCCACAAGGATTGCCCGGGAACGCAGGCCGGATCTGCTGATCGATGGCCCCCTGCAATATGATGCGGCCGCAATCGACAGCGTGGCCAGGAGCAAGGCGCCGGACAGCAAGGTAGCGGGCAAGGCCACGGTATTCGTGTTCCCGGATCTGAATACCGGCAACACCACCTACAAGGCCGTTCAGCGCAGTGCCAACGTGGTCAGCATCGGGCCAATGCTGCAGGGTCTGCGCAAGCCGGTCAACGATCTGTCCCGGGGCGCACTGGTGGAGGATATTGTGTTTACCGTTGCCTTGACCGCGGTTCAGGCAAAGCAGGTTGAAAGCGCCAAACCGGGCCAGGGATAGACCCTGGGCCCGATCTCCAAATCAGCGCTTGAGACTCTTCTGGCGCTGTTTCTTCGGACGACGGCCCTTCTTCTCGTCGTTGTCCTTCTTCACCTTCTGACGCGGAGTCAGGCGATCCACTTTGCCGGCAAACGGGTTTTCACCCGATTTGAACTCGAAGCGGATTGGTGAACCGGTGACTTTCAGGACCTTCCGGAAGGTATTTTCAAGATACCGCTTGTACGCCCCAGGCAATGAATCCACCTGGTTACCGTGAACCACGATGACCGGCGGATTGGACCCGCCCTGGTGGGCGTAACGCAGTTTGATTCGACGCCCGTGCACCATGGGGGGCTGATGCTGGGCAATGGCATCCTGGAGAATCGCAGTCAGGCGATTGGTCGGCCACTTTGCCATGGCAGATTCGTAACAGGCCTGCACCGACTCATACATCACGCCCACGCCAGATCCGTGGAGCGCCGAGATGTAGTGCTTGTCGGCGTAATCCAGGAAGTCCAGACGACGCTGCACCTGCTCTTTCACCCGAACACGGTCTTCCGGGTCCATGCCATCCCACTTGTTGACGGCGATCACCAGAGAGCGGCCGGCATCAAGGACAAACCCGATCAGGTGTAGATCCTGGTCCACGAGGCCTTCCCGGGCATCAATGACCAGAATGACCACATGGGCGTCATCAATGGCCTGCAGCGTTTTGATGATGGAGAACTTCTCCACCACTTCACTGACATTTTTCCGGCGGCGGACACCGGCGGTGTCAATCAACGTGTACTGACTGCCCTGGCGCTCATACGGGATATAAACGCTATCCCGGGTCGTACCCGGCATATCGTAAACCACCACGCGCTCTTCACCGAGCATCCGGTTGACCAGGGTGGACTTGCCTACGTTCGGTCGGCCAACCACGCCAATGCGGATGCCGGGGTAACGGTCCGCCCGGTCCTCTTCCTCCCGCTCCTCCTCGGAGGGCAGCAGGATTTCCAGCATTGAGCGGATACCCCGGTTGTGGGAGGCTGCAATCAGGAAGGTGGATTCAAAACCCAGGCTGTAGAAATCCGATGCCGCGATGTCCGGATCCTGGCCATCGGTCTTGTTCACAACCAGATGGGCCTGCTTGCCGGACCGGCGAAGACTGTCTGCAATAAGCTCATCGCCAGCGGTCAGGCCGGCACGACCGTCCACCAGGAACAAAACGATGTCTGCCTCTTCCACCGCCTGCATGGACTGGCGGGCCATTTCAAGATCAAGGCCCTGCTCGTCGCCGGTAAGACCACCGGTGTCGATGACGATGAAGCGCTGCCCCTCGTAGCTGCCCTCACCGTATTTGCGGTCACGGGTTAGCCCCGGAAAGTCCGCAACCAGGGCATCCCTGGAACGGGTCATCTGATTAAACAGTGTCGATTTGCCGACGTTAGGGCGTCCGACAAGGGCAATTACTGGGGTCATAATCGGGGATCAATCCTGCGGCTTAACCTGGAATACGGCCATCTTTCCGCTGTTGCCAAAAACCAGCAGGTTACCATTGGCGAGTCGCTGTGCCGGTACGCGGATACCCTCATCGTCGAACTCCAACTGGCCCACCAGTTTGCCATCCTCACGGTCGAGGACATGAAGGTAGCCTTCGAAATCGCCGACCACTAGATAGTCTTCATAGACCATTGGCTGGGTCAGCTGGCGCCAGGCAAGACGATCCTGGGTCCAGATTTCCCGGCGGTCCGAGCCTCTCAGGGCAACAATGTCGCCATTGGCCGAGGCCAGATAGATCTCGCCGCCACCAATCATCGGGGAATAGAGGCTGGACGCCTTCCGGCTCCAGATCTCCTGGCCGGTACGAATATCCACGAGGGCAAGTTTGCCCTGATAGCCAACCACCATGACGGCGGTCTCAATGACCAGCGGTTGCCCGGTCACGTCAACCAGCCTTTCCAGCTCGGTGCGGCCCTGGGGTTGGCCCACTTCGTATTGCCACATTGGTTGACCAGAGGCTGCTGCCAGGGCGATCAGTTTGCCGCTGGCAAAGGACGCTATGACCACGTCACCACCGACCAGTGGTGCAGCGGCGGCCCGCATTGAAAGGACCGGAACGGTACCGTCGTATTGCCATAGCTTTTCGCCATCGGCAGCGTTGAAGCCAAGAACCTTGCCATCAGTCGTCTGGGTAACAACGAGCGAGCCATTGGACTGGGGCGCCGACAGCACTTCTGTTGGCAGTGCCTGGCGCCAGACCTCCGAGCCATCCTCACGGGAAAGGGCCACCAGGTCGGCGTTCTCGGTGGTCAGGTAAAGATACTGCCCATCACCGCCGAGACCAGAGAAAATACGTCCTTCAAATTCTGATTCCCAGACAACCTTGCCGGAATCCGATGCTACTGCGTAGATCTCGCCGTCCGCCGAAGCAGCGTAAATAAGGTCACCGGTATTCAATGGCGCCAGGTAGAGGAAGTCACCATCATGGCCGTCGCCCACGGACATGCTCCAGACCCTCTTGAATTCAGCCGTCGCCTCAATCTCGGGTACCGGAACAGGTTGTTCGAAAGTGTCCGTGGCGCTACAGCCGGCAAGTGTGGCCAGGAGCGCCAGCCCCATCAGCAGTCCGCGTATTGAGAAGCTGTCGCGGAGAACCGGCATCAGGCATCCTCCCCGACACCGAGGTCTGCCAGTTTCAGCTCAAGAATACCGCTACGACCCTGCTGGCTCTGTTCGCGGGCAGCAAGATAGGCCTCACGTGCGCCTTCCCTGTCACCCTGGGCCAAAAGGATGTCGCCACGCAGCTCGGAATACATGGCATCAAACGCATCTGCATTGCCGGCGCCGTCGATGGTAGCCAGAGCCTCTTCATATTGGCCTGCAGAAAACTGGGCACGAGCCAGACGATTGCGCACCACAAGCGCCAGTGCCTCGTGCTCGCCGGTCTTGTCCAGCGCCCATTTGAGGGAGTCAACGGCAGCTTCGGCGTTGCCTTCCTGCATCAATTGCTGACGGGCAAGGATAAGGTTTCCGTAAACTGCATAGGCACTGTCTGTGTAATCTTCCCTCAGGGTCTGGGCCACGAAAGCGACGGTCTCGCCGCTGGTTTCATCGGCCTGGTCACTGAAGGCATTCAGCAGGTTGGCGAACTGGTTTGCTGCCTCGGTGCGCTGCTGGGCCTGATGGTTCTGCCAGGCCTGCCAGCCAAACACGATGGCCAGAGCCGCACCAATGCCGATCAGCAGAGAACTGCCGTTCTTTTTCCACCAGTCCTTGATCGCCTGGATCTGTTCTTCTTCGGTGCGCAACTCTGCCATGAGGACTCCTGTTGTCGAATTTTTGCTTTTGTATCAGTAAATTTGGTCAAATTCAGTTGGCCAGCGCCGCTGCCAGAGTGGCGGCCAGCTCGTCCTGGGCAATCTCGGTCTGCGGCTCATCAGCGCGCAAGGGTTTCAGACCCGCGGTTCCATTGGCGACTTCGTTCTCACCCAGAATCACCGCATACCTGGCACCGCTTCGGTCAGCCTTCTTCATCTGACTTTTGAAGCTGCCGCCACCACAGTGAGAAACAACGACCCGCTCAGGCAAGGCCGCGCGCAGTCTTTCAGCCAGTACCAGGGCCGGGGCCAACGCCATGTCACCCATCGCCGTCACATAGACATCGGCATTGCTGTTCACGTGTTCAGGAACCAGCTCAAGTGTCTCAAGCAGCAGGATGAGGCGCTCAAGACCCATCGCAAAACCCACCGCAAATGTCGGTTTGCCACCCAGCTGTTCCACCAGGCCATCGTATCGGCCACCGGCGCACACAGTGCCCTGGGCACCGAGACTGTCAGTTATCCATTCAAAGACCGTCTTCCCGTAATAATCCAGGCCCCTGACCAGCGCAGGATTCACGGAATACGACACGCCCGCAGCATCCAGCAGCGCCTTCAGGCGCTCAAAGTGCTCCCGGGATTCGTCATCGAGATAGTCATCAAGGCTGGGCGCGTTTTCCAGTATCTTGCGGGTGGAAGGATCCTTGCTGTCCAGGATCCTCAAGGGGTTAGACTCCAGACGACGCTGACTGTCGTCATCGAGGTCTGACTTGAACTGGCTCAGGTAATCCACCAGGGCTGACCGGTAAACCCGGCGGGACTCGGAGGTTCCGATGGAGTTGATTTCCAACCGGGTGTGCTCGCCAAGCCCCAGCTCTTTCCAGAGTCGTGCGGTCAGTATCAGCAATTCGGCATCAATATCAGGGCCAGCCATACCGAAACATTCCACGCCAATCTGGTGGAACTGACGATAGCGCCCCTTCTGCGGGCGTTCATGCCGGAACATGGGGCCCGTGTACCAGAGCCGACGGGTCTGATTGAACAGCAGACCGTGTTCCTCGGCTGCCCGAACACAGCCAGCCGTGCCCTCCGGGCGCAGGGTCAGGCTGTCACCATTGCGATCTTCAAAGGTGTACATTTCCTTTTCGACGATGTCGGTAACTTCACCAATCGATCGCTTGAACAGGTCGGTCTGTTCCACAATCGGCATGCGGATTTCCTGGTAGCCATACTGGGCCAGTACCCGGCGCACCGTGGACTCTACAAACTGCCAAACCGGCGTCTGCTCCGGCAGGATATCGTTCATCCCGCGAATTGCCTGAATCTTTGCCAATGTTAACCCTTAACTCTGTCTGGATGGTTGTGCCCGGAAATCGAAACGATCAGTTGTCTGAACGGGCTATGATCGATTCTTCCTGTTCCTTGCGACGTGCCACTTCCTCGCGAATCAGGCGCTCCAGATCGTCAGTCAGTGTGGCGTTGTCCAGCTTCTGGTTTGGCTTGCCCGCCATGTAGAAAAGGTTCTTCGGGCTGCCACCGGTAAGTCCGAGATCAGCAACTTTGGCCTCACCCGGGCCATTGACGATGCATCCTATAATCGCCACGTCGAGGGAATCATTCACATCCTCCAGCCGTGCCTCCAGATCGTTCATGGTCTGGATCACGTCGAAGTTCTGACGGGAACAGCTCGGACAGGCAATGAAGTTAATGCCCCGACTGCGCAGGCGAAGGCTCTTGAGAATATCAAAGCCTACCTTGATTTCCTGCACCGGATCCGCAGCGAGTGATACACGGATGGTGTCACCGATGCCATCCATCAGTAGCATGCCAAGACCAATGGAAGACTTGACCGTACCCGAGCGCAGGCCACCGGCTTCGGTAATGCCCAGATGCAGCGGCTGCTCAATCTGCTGGGCGATCTTGCGGTAGGCGTCCACAGTCATGAACACCTCTGACGCCTTCAGGCTGACCTTGAAATCCTGGAAGTCATGGCGATCGAGGATATCAATGTGGCGCATGGCGGATTCCACCAGCGCGTCTGCCGTGGGCTCACCGTACTTGCGCTGAAGTGATTTCTCCAGGGAGCCGGCGTTAACACCAATACGAATCGGTATGTTGCCGTCCCGGGCTGCACTGATAACCGCACTGACGCGATCATCGCGGCCGATATTACCCGGGTTGATCCGAAGGCAGTCGACACCCAGCTCTGCCACCCGAAGGGCGATCTTGTAATCAAAGTGGATGTCGGCGACAAGCGGCAGGGATACCTGCTTCCGAATCTGTCCGAACGCCTCTGCGGCGTCCATGGAAGGCACAGAAACCCGCACGATGTCCGCACCCGCTTCCTGCAATGCCGTGATCTGGCCAACCGTGGCCTCCACATCGCAGGTGTTGGTGTTGGTCATGCTCTGCACCGCAATCGGCGCATCGCCACCCACAGGAACATTGCCCACCATGATCTGGCGGGATTTGCGTCTGGTAATCGGGGAATCCTGTTTCATGTCTTACTGACCGATATAGAAAATTTGATCAAATTTCAGATTGTCAGGGTAAATTCTGACCGGTTGTTGACAACCCGATAGCCGCCGATATCCACAGGCTCACCCTGGAAACGGATGGATTCAACCGCATCTACCGCGCCAATGACAACCCGCAGCGGAGCTCGTCCGGAAACATCGATCTGGTCTCCATCACGCTGAAGTGAATTCACCAACCGGTTACCGGCAGCATCACTGACCTGAACCCAACAATCGTCGCTGAAGCGAATCTCCAGCCGCCCGGTGTCCGCCACTTCAGCCAGTCCGTTTGGATTTTCAAGCACCGGCTCGGGCGTCTGGACAACCGCCGGAATCTGGTCGGCTGCCGGCTCGGTGGGCTCCGGGCGGGTTTCTTCAACCGCTGCCGTGTCTGTCGGAGCCTGAGCTTCGCCAACATCCGGTTCAACCGGTTCTGTCGGCTGCTCCTGCTGCTCTGTAGCCTCGGACTCAGATTCCACTACCGCAGGCTCAGGCTCTGCAACGGTTGCTACGGTCTCAACCTCCGAACGCTCGGGCTCCGCCAACGCCGCCAATTCCTCAGTGGCGCCCTGGTCTTCAGACACCGCCTCGGGCTCTGTTACCGCCTCCGAGGGTGCGGAATCCTGTTCAGGAGCCAGGAAGGTAAGCGCCAGATAACCGGCAATGCCCAGAACGACAAGAAAGAACAGAGCTTTCGCGAGCTGCCGCTTCCTACGCCTGCGACGCTCGATATCCACCAGAGGATTCGCTGCCTGCTCCTGTTCGCGCTGTTGCCGGATGGGCTCAAGCTCCTGATCCAGATCGGCAATTACCGCATCCGCATCCAGCTCAACCTGTTTTGCATAAGCCCTGACATACCCTTTCAGAAAGAGTTCACTATCAATCTGGCTGTAATCTCCAGACTCAATCGCCTGAATCACCGAGGGGCGCAAATGTTGCGCTGCGGCGACATCTCCAGTACTCAAACCGGCTTTTTCACGTGCTTTCTGAAGCTGCTGCCCTACGGGCTCTTTCATCGCTGGCTGTGGATTTTCTTCAGTTGCCATTAGAAATCAGCACCTTATATTGTTGGTATTCGACTGACTCCGGAAATTTGTTTCTGAGCTGAAGTGCAAGGCTCGCTTCCTGATCTTCATCACTGTAATAGCGGGCAATGCGGATGCCGGTAAGAAGACTCTCCGGTGAGTGAACCAGGCGCTGATTCCTCTGCATCATTGAAATCAGGCGCGAATAATAACGGGCTGCATCGTCGTAATTGCCAGATTCAACGGACACCCTGGAAAGCGCCAGCAAGGATCGGGCATCGCCCCGTGTCAGTTCCACCGCCCGGCGATAGGATGTTGCTGCAGCCTCCAGCTCGCCAAGCCGTTCCTGAGTCATGCCCAGGTTAAAGAACACCGAACCACGATCCTCATAACCTGTATCCCGGGAGGCCGCACGAAACTGGTCGCGGGCATCTTCCATCCGATTTTGCCCGAACAGGAAGGCCCCATAATAGACTCGCGCCCTCGTATAGCCCGGGTCCTCGGAAATGGCCTGCTTGAAATTACGCTCGGCCAGCTCGGGCTCACCCTCTGCGTTATAGACAAGGCCCATGGCAGCCCTGGCACCGGGGTCGTCTGAATCCAGCTTCAACGCCCTGTCGAGGTGATGACGCGCACGTTCAAGGTTACCCTGCCCGATATAGGCAGTGGCCAGTTTTACATAGTTATCCAGCGCTTCCTGCTTATCTGCTTCCCGTGAAAACCGACTGTCGGTGGTGGTAACGCAACCTGTAACCAGCAGAGTCAGCAGCATAGCGGCTAACGTAAAAAAGCGTCGGTTTGCTGGTGCTGTTATCACGGGTATCCCCTTCCTCGATTGGGCTGCAAGACGTTCCTGGTTCAGGGATTCACCTGCTGAACCTGAATATACCTCTGGCTCCGACGGGTTCTGTCTTCAACCCGACCTACCAGCTGACCACAAGCAGCATCAATGTCGTCACCCCGGGTAGTTCTGATGGTCGTTATGTAGCCGGCCTCGTTCAGAACCGCCTGGAACCGACGGGTCGCATTCATACTTGGCCTCCGGAAGTCACTCTCCGGAAACGGGTTGAAGGGAATCAGGTTGATCTTGCACGGCAGATCCCGCAGGAGCACTGCAAGCTCGCGGGCATGTTCCGGCTGATCGTTCATCCCCTCAATCACGGTGTACTCGATTGTTGCCTTGCGCTTATCCGGCAACCGGGCGAAGTAGCGCTTGGTCGCGGCCAGCAACTCGGCAATCGGGTACTTTTTATTCAACGGAACCAGTTTGTTACGAAGTTCATCATTCGGGGCATGCAGGGAAATGGCCAGTGAAACATCGGTAACTTCCGACAGGCGGTCCAGAGCAGGCACAACACCCGACGTGCTGAGGGTAACCCGACGCTTGGAGATGCCGTAGGCCAGATCCTCCATCATGAGGTTCATGGCATCCACGACATTATCGAAATTGAGCAGGGGCTCGCCCATGCCCATCATGACCACATTGGTAATAGGCCGATCCGGGCCCGGCTCAAAGGGCATGAATGCCTTGCGCGCAACCCACACCTGGCCGATGACTTCCGCCGCGGTAAGATTGCGGTTGAATCCGCGCTTGCCGGTAGAACAAAAGGTGCAGTCCAGGCTGCAACCGATCTGCGAGGAAACGCAGAGCGTTCCGCGCTCCCCGTCCGGAATCAGCACAGTCTCAACGCTGTTGCCGTTATCCATGCGCATCACCCATTTACGGGTGCCGTCTTTGGACGTTTCGTCGTAAACCACCTCAGGACCACGAATCTCGGCAACCTGCTTCAGCTTTTCCCGCAGCGCCTTGCTCATATTGGTCATTTGATCGAAGTCATCAGCGCCACGCTGATGGATCCACTGCAAAACCTGGGTGGCACGAAAACGCTTCTCCCCCAGGGATTCAAAGAAAGCTTCGAGCTTTGCTTTCGGCATCCCCAGCAGATTGGTTTTTTCAGCGGCCGCTGTCATTTCATAACCTCGATCAGATAACCAATTCGGAGGCGATCGAACGATCGCCCCCGATCAACGCCATCAGCCCCGCGGGCAGATCTCGTTGTCATTGAAGAAATATGCGATTTCGCGCTCGGCAGAAGCCGCGGAATCAGAGCCGTGGACGGCGTTCGCGTCGATGGAAGATGCGAAATCGGCACGGATAGTGCCGGCATCGGCTTCCTTCGGGTTGGTCGCGCCCATCAGATCACGGTTCTTCAGGATGGCGCCCTCGCCTTCCAGAACCTGCACAACCACCGGACCGGAAGTCATGAAAGCAACCAGATCGTTGAAGAACGGACGCTCTTTGTGCTCAGCGTAGAAGCCTTCTGCCTGCTCCTGGGTAAGGTGCATCATTTTGGCAGCAACGATGTTCAGGCCAGCTTTCTCGAAGCGGCTGTAGATTTCACCGATCACGTTCTTTGCTACCGCGTCGGGCTTGATAATCGAGAGCGTGCGCTCAGTTGCCATGGTCTTTCTCCAGTTTGTGGATGGTAAAAATTCTGGCCTGCGATTATACGCAGTCCGGGGCAAACTTCCTACCGCACTGCGCGGAGGCGGCTAACAACATCAACTATTTGCGAACTGGCAAAGGCCACTTCCTCTTCAGTCGTGAAACGGCCGAGGGAAAAACGAAGCGCACGATGGGCCTGCTCATCACTCAGCCCAATGCCACGGAGAACATAAGAAGGCTCTACTGTAGCCGAAGCGCAGGCCGAGCCGGAGGAGACAGCCAGATCCCTCAGGCCCAGCATCAGGGACTCAGCATCAACGCCTTCAAAGGACAGGTTCACGATGCCGGGAACGCAGCTGCTTTCGCTGCCATTGAGGGTTACACCCTCAAGAGATTGAAGCCCGGCCAGGAAGGCTTTCCTTAGCGCCTCCAGTTTAGCGATTTCTTCCTCGAGCCCGGCCTGGGCAATGGAGAATGCCTTTCCCATTCCCACAATCTGGTGGGTCGGCAGGGTTCCGGAACGCATCCCCCGCTCATGCCCGCCACCGTGAATCTGGGCTTCAATTCGAACGTCCGGAGACCGCCTCACGAAGAGTGCCCCGACGCCTTTCGGCCCGTAAACCTTGTGCCCGGAAAGCGCCAGAAGGTCCACCGGCATGGATGTTACATCCACCGCCATCTTGCCGGCCGCCTGGGCAGCGTCAACATGGAACAGAATTCCCCGCTCACGCAATTCGGCACCAATGGCAGCGACATCCGTGACGGTACCCAGCTCATTATTCACCAGCATCAGGCTGACGAGCACCGTATTATCCTTGAGCGCACCCAAAACCTGATCACAAGTTATTTGGCCGTCGGCGGCGGGATCCAGCCAGGTCACTTCGGTCCCCTGACGCTCCAGCCACTTGCAGGTATCCACAACTGCCTTATGTTCAATCTTCGAGGTAACAATATGGGCATTCTGGCGACCGGCAACCGCACCCTTGATAGCCAGGTTATCCGACTCTGTCGCTCCCGAAGTCCAGACGATTTCACGAGGGTCGGCGTGAATCAGCCCGGCAACCTGCTTACGTGCAGCTTCAACAGCAGCTTCCGCCTGCCAGCCGTAGGCGTGGGTGCGGGACGCAGGATTACCGAATACACCATCCAGCGTTAGGTACTTCATCATTTCATCGGCGACAGCTGGATCAACGGGCGTGGTGGCCGCGTAGTCCATATAAACGGGCTTTTTCATGGATTCCGGAAACTTTTTGGTGTCAGGCCGGCGCCTGATCGGACAGGCGTTCGGTATTGATGGTTTCAGAGCCGTTGTCAGACTGGCGGCGATTCTGCCGGTCCGCAACCTGGCGAATTTCATGCTTCTTCATCAGATCTCCGAGGCTGATCTCGCTGAGAAACTGATGAATCTGATCACTGAGATCAGACCAGAGATGGTGGGTCAGGCATTTCTCGCCATTCTGGCAATCACCTTTGTTGCCACACCGGGTAGTGTCCAGCGATTCGCTGACGGCATCGACAACTTCAGCGATGTAAAGCTCAGCCGCCGGACGACTGAGCCTGTAGCCTCCACCGGGGCCACGAATACTGATGACCAGCTTCTGGCGGCGGAGACGGGAGAAAAGCTGTTCCAGGTAGGACAGTGAGATTTCCTGACGGGCCGAAATATCGGCGAGACTCACCGGCCCCTGGTCTCCATGCAGAGCCAGATCGAGCATTGCCGTTACGGCATAGCGGCCTTTGGTGGTCAACTTCATAGTGTCAGCCCCATGACGGGATTGAATCTCAAAAACGCAGCTGAGAGTATGAATTGACCAACCATTTCAGTCAAGTATTCAGCGCCGCACCTCATCGTCATCGCGGACGCAATCAAAGTCCTCTTCCTGCAACGGTGGCAGCTCGCCATTCTGGTACTCGCTGTTCACCTTGCGCAACGCCTTGCACATGTTCTCGATACGGTCATCCACCGCATGCATGTGGTCAAGCAGTGAGCGCATGGCCCGGGCAACCGGGTCTGGCATTTCCTCGGTCACACCATAGGCGTCGAAGCCCATGCGCTCTTCCATCTCCTTGCGGCGCGCATCATCTTCGCCTTTGCGTTTGACGATCACCCTGCCGGGAATGCCAACCACCGTCGCGCCCGCGGGCACTTCCTTGGTCACCACGGAATTGGAGCCGATCTTGGCCCCTTCGCCCACCTCAAACGGCCCCAGAATCTTTGCGCCGGCACCAACCACGACACTGTTACCAATCGTGGGATGGCGCTTGCCCTTGTTCCAGCTGGTTCCACCCAGCGTAACGCCCTGATAAAGGGTCACGTCGTCGCCGATCACCGTAGTCTCGCCAATGACCACGCCCATGCCGTGGTCAATGAAGAACCGGCGACCAATCGTCGCGCCCGGATGGATCTCGATGCCAGTCAGCCAACGGGCAATGGTGGAAATGGTGCGAGCAAGCCATTTCAGACCGAGACTCCACAACCAATGGGAAAACCGATGGAAAAGCAGTGCGTGCAAGCCCGGGTAGTTAGTCAGAACCTCAAAGGTGTTCCTCGCGGCGGGATCCCGGTGGAACACGCTATTAATGTCTTCCCGCAAACGCTCAAACATGGCCATTATCCTGTTCCGTCGCCGCAGTTCCGGCCTCGGTTGATTTGCTGTTATTCCGCGTGCCTGCTGCCTTCTGAACAGCAGTGAGAATACCCCTGAGAATGTTGATTTCCATCTGATCCAGTCTGGCGCGCTGGAACAGTCGCCGCAAGCGCGTCATCAGCTGCCTGGGGTTCTCCCGTCGATGGAAATCCACATCGATCAGCACCTGCTCCAGGTGCCCGAAAAAGCCCTCCACATCCTGAACTTTGGCGGGCGGCACATCCCAACCTTCATCCCCGGGTCTGGTCATCGACTTTAGGTATGGGCTTCCCTCACCGCCTTCAAGGCTTCGCAGATAAAACATGCGCAGTTCATAACACATCACCTGTACCGCCATGGCCAGATTGAGGGAGCTGTAATCCGGGTTGGACGGAATATGAATGTGGTAGTGGCAGCGTTGCAGCTCGTCGTTACTCAGACCATGATTCTCCCGTCCGAACACCATGGCAACCGGGCCGCTTTCGGCATGCCCTGCTGCAGCGGCTGCCGCCTCTGGGGGCGCGCAGACCGGCCAGGGCACCTTGCGTCCACGGGCACTTGTACCCATCACCAGCACGCAATCGGCCAGGGCATCATCCAGGGAAGAAACAACCTGGGCGTTATCAAGCACATCCGAAGCACCGGCCGCGCGCGCATAGGAAGCTTCATCCGGAAAAGAACAGGGATTGACCAGCCACAGATTACCCAGCCCCATGTTTTTCATGGCACGGGCGACGGCGCCGATGTTGCCTGAATGGGATGTTTCTACCAGGACAATCCGGATCTGATCCTGAAATGTTTCCGTCCCTTCCTGTGGAAGTGCGCTTTTGTGCATTGTTAGCAGGCCCAAGGTTATTGATCAGGGCGGCAATGATAACAGAAAGCACCGGCCCCCTGCCCCTCCGGAGAACCCGTAACCTCTGGTTATCCGTGCTATTGCGGAGTCAAAAAACATACAAGCGGGGTGATCTTTTGCTATGATACCCGGCCTTCACACACCCGGATAACGAACACTCAGATGCAACCAGCTATTAAAATGGCCCTGCGCGTCGCGCGTCAGGGGTCCGATTATCTGAAAGCCCATTTCGAGCGCCAGGAACCCACCGGCAAGGACGACTCCGAACGCCGTCGTCAGCTGGAGCGGGTTGAGCAGTCTATCTACGATAACTTTGCCGAACAGCTCGAAAAGGCCTACAAGGACCACAGCATCGCGCCCTTGAACGAAGCGAATGCCGGAACCAGCGAAAAAAGCTGGCATATTTTTCCAGTCCTGGGCCGTGAGAATTTCCTTCGGGGCATTCCGGAGTTTGCTCTGGCACTGTCCCAGAAGAAGAATAACCGTACCGAGAACCTGCTACTGGTGAACCCGGTTACCGGCGAGGAATACTCCGCCAGCCGTGGCCACGGTGCCGCCCTGAACAGCCGCCGGGTTCGGGCTTCGGAAATCAAGCTGCCCGAGAAAGCCGCCATCGCCACCAACCTGCTGGACCAGGCCCGCAAGAGCGAGGATCCGATGCTCTGGGGCGAAATGGCCGCTGTACTGGCGCGGGATTCCGGCATGTTCCGCACATCTGGCTGCGTGGTACTGGACATTGCTCGGGTTTCCGCGGGCCTGATGGACGCGGCGATCATCTTCCGGCCGGAAGCCACCGATCTGGATCTGGGCGTCACACTGGCCATGGAATCCGGCGCACTGACAGGTGACTTCTCCGGTAACCCCTCGACCGGTAACGCCCGCCAACTGGTAGTGGCAAACCCGAAACTGTTCCGTGAAGTTTTGAAAGTACTGCACCCGTTCCGGGGCCGCCTGCCCCGCTGAGGCTGTCAGTTCTTGCGAGCATAAGAAAACCGCCAACGTCATGTGGCGGTTTTTTTTGTGCCTGAATCTGATGAACCGGGCCGGTTACATCCTGTTCAGCCATTCAGGCGGTTGCTCTTCCTCATCCGGATTTTCCGCGCCTTCCTTCGGCGGAACAATCAGATCGTCACGGGATACACCCATAACCATCAGAAGATTCGCGGACACGTAGATGGATGAGTAGGTACCGACAATCACACCTATAATCAGGGCCAGGGCGAAGTTGTTAATCGCCTCACCACCCAGGAAATACAGGGCGAAAAGCACTACGAGCGTTGTACCGGATGTATTGATGGTCCGAGCGATGGTCTGGTGAATCGACTCGTTGATAATGTCCCAGGGCTCACCCACTCTCATCTTGCGGAAATTTTCACGAATACGGTCAGCAACAACGATGGTGTCGTTCAGCGAGTAGCCGATAACGGCAAGCAGAGCCGCCAGAACCGTAAGATCGAAGGTCCACTGGAACAGGGCAAAGACACCCAGAACGATAATCACATCGTGAGCCAGGGGCACCACCGAGGCAATACCGAACTTGAACTGGAAGCGCATACCCACGTAGATGAGCACAACTGCCAGCGCAATCAGCAGGCCCAATCCACTGTCTTCCTTGAGTTCTTCCCCAACCTGGGAGCCGACGAACTCGGAACTGATCAGCTCTAGCTCTGCACCACCCTCTTTCAGGGTTCGGGTGACTTCCGGGGCCAGTTGGTCATTGTCGGCCTCGGCCATCCGCACCAGCACCGTAGTGTCAGCCCCAAAGTTCTGGACGGAGAACTGCTCATAACCGGCGGCATCAAGCCTGGAACGAATTTCGTCAAGCTGCGGCGCCTCTGCGTATTCGAATTCAACAGAGGTACCGCCGGTGAAGTCCATACCCAGATTCAGGCCACGGGTAGCCAGTAGCGCAATGGATACAACGATCAGCGAAATAGAAATTACGGAAGCAATCTTCCGCAACCCCATGAAATCAAACGGTTGCTTCTGATCTTCAGACATTGGCGAGCTTTCCTCCGATCGACAGCTTCTCGACCCTGCGGCCGCCGTAAACAATGTTAACGATGCTCCGGCTGACCATCAGGCCAGAGAACATCGACGTCAGGATCCCGATGCACAGTGTTACCGCAAAGCCTTTCACCGGGCCGGAACCCATGGCAAACAGAATCACGGCAACCAGCAAGGTAGTGATATTGGCATCAAAGATGGAAACGAAAGCCCGGGAATAGCCAGAGTTGATGGCCGTCTGGGGCGGCACACCGGCTTTAAGCTCTTCCTTGATACGCTCAAAGATAAGCACGTTGGCATCCACAGCCATACCCACCGTCAAGACGATACCGGCAATACCCGGCAAGGTCAGTGTCGCCGACAGGATCGACATGCAGGCTACCAGCAGCATCAGGTTCAGGGTCAGGGCAATGTTTGCCACAACGCCGAACCCACGGTAATAAACAAGCATATACAAGAGCACCAGGCCGAAGCCAAGCGCTACCGACATCATGCCGGCATCAATATTCTTCTGACCAAGGCTAGGCCCGATGGTCCGCTCCTGAACGAAGTACATCGGAGCCGCCAGCGCGCCAGCACGCAGCAGCAGTGCGAGCTCTGCGGCCTCCGGGATGGAATCAAGCCCGGTAATGCGGAAGCTGCTACCCAAAGCGGACTGCACGGTGGCAAGGCTGATAATGCCTTTCTCCACAACGCGGTTCTCGACTTCCTGGGGCTCACCATCCACCATTCTGGTTTCGGTTTCCGTGCGGTACTCAATAAAGAGCACCGCCATCCTGCGACCAATGGCATTTCGGGTTGCCCGATTCATCAGGTCGCCACCAACAGAGTCCATGGTGATGTTCACCTGGGGCTGGCCGTTCTCATCAAAAGCCTGCTGGGCATTGGCCACGTTGTTACCGGTAGCAATCACCTCCTGCTCAAGGCGCGCGGTACGCTGGGGCTGATCCCGGAAACTGAATTCCTCGGTTTCGCTACTCGGGGCGTCCTGACGCGCCTCCATACGGAACTCAAGGTTTGCGGTGGCGCCAAGAACACGCTTGGCCTGTGCGGTGTCCTGCACACCCGGCAACTCAACGATAATGCGATCGGCACCCTGCTGTTGAACCAGGGGCTCTGCAACGCCCAGCTCATTTACCCGGTTACGGATGGTTGTCAGGTTTTGCTCAAGCGCGTAATCCTGAATTGCGGACACTTCTGCTTCTGAAAGAGTCAGCACCAGGAGAAACTCATCACCTTCGGTCTGTTCATCGAGAAGGAATTCGTTGTACTGGTCACGGACCATATTGAAGGCTTCGGTACGGGACTCTTCATCCCTGAAGCTGAGAACGATCTCCCGATTTTCCTGTACATCCCCGCCACGGTAACGGATCCGCTCTTCCCGCAGTTCACGCTTGATCTGGCCGGACATGGCTTCCAGACGCTGGCTGACTGCCGTTTCCATGTCGACTTCCAGCAGGAAGTGAACACCGCCGCGAAGGTCCAGGCCCAACTTCATCGGGCCGGCACCGAGACTTTTCAGCCATTCCGGCGTGGAGGCCGCCATGTTCAGCGCCACCAGGTATTCGCTGCCAAGGGCAGCCTGCACCAGGGGACGAGCCTGCAATTGGTCTTCTGAGTTGGTGAGACGGATCAGAGCATCCCGATCCTGAAGAGTACTGCTTTTCACCTCGATACCGCGGCGCTCCAGAACATCCACCGCCCTGTCGAGCACACCGGCATTAACCTCGGTGCTGCTGCGGGCGCCAGTGATCTGGATCGCGTAATCGTCGGGGAAGAGGTTGGGCAAAGCGTAGATAAACCCGATCACGAGCGCGACCAGGATAACCAGGTTTTTCCAAAGCGGATACTTGTTCAGCATGGGATCCCTTGTAGCCGGCCTGGTGGCCGGCCTTGGTGTTTCAGCCAGGAAGATTCAGACCGGCCACCAGGGATGGCCGGCTAAATGGCCCCGCTCAGATGTCCTTGAGCGTGCCCTTCGGCAGAGCTGCTGCCACGGCTACTTTCTGGACCTTGATCTCTACGTTATCGGCAACTTCCACAACGATAAAATCGTCGGTTACCTTGGTGATCTTGCCGGCAACGCCACCGGAAGTGACAACTTCGTCACCCTTGTTCAGGCCGGACATCAGGGCTTTGTGCTCTTTCGCACGCTTGGACTGCGGGCGCCAGATCAGGAAATAGAAAATCAGGATGAAGCCTGCAAAAAAGATTACCTGGCCCATAACACCCATTCCCTGAGCACCCGGATCCTGTGCCATGGCCAGAGCAGGCATCAGAGCCAAAAGGCCGGCAACGAGCATTTTAATAGATTTCATTGAATATCTCCGTTGGTTTAGCGAATAGATCAAACATTGCCCAGGGGCGGAACGGTCTCTCCGCGCAGGGCATAGAAGTCGGTTACAAAGTCCGACAATGTACCTGCTTCAATGGCCCCACGCAATCCAGCCATCAGGTTCTGGTAGAACCGGAGGTTGTGAATGGTATTCAGCTGTGAACCCAGCATTTCTCCACACTTATCCAGATGATGCAGATAACTTCTCGAAAAATTCTTGCAGGTATAACAATCGCAACGCTCATCCAGCGGGGCGGTGTCGTGACGGTGCCGCGCATTGCGAATTTTTACAATACCGGTCGAAGTGAACAGGTAACCGTTTCTGGCATTGCGGGTCGGCATCACGCAGTCGAACATATCCACACCGCGCCGAACGGCCTCAACAATATCTTCCGGGCGCCCCACCCCCATCAGGTACCGCGGCTTGTCCTCCGGCATCTTAGGAGGCAAATGATCCAGAATCCGGATCATATCTTCCTTGGGCTCGCCAACCGAAAGGCCACCAATGGCATAGCCATCAAAGCCAATATCTGTAAGCCCTTCCAGGGACTGGTCCCGCAAAGTCTCGTACATGCCTCCCTGGACAATGCCAAACAATGCCGCGGGATTGCCTTCGTGGGCATCCTTGCTCCGTTGCGCCCAACGCAGCGACAACTCCATGGAATCTTTTGCCTGGCGCTCGGTGGCAGGGTAAGGCGTGCATTCGTCAAAGATCATGACAATGTCTGACCCCAGATCCCGCTGGACCTGGATGGCGATCTCCGGGGACAACTCAACTGGCGAGCCGTCTACCGGTGAGCGGAAGGTAACGCCGTCCTCGGTAATCTTGCGCATTTCGCCCAGGCTGAACACCTGGAAGCCACCGGAATCGGTCAGTATCGGCCCCTGCCACTGGGTAAAATCATGAAGATCGCCGTGAGCCTTGACTACCTCGGTGCCCGGTCGGAGCATCAGGTGAAAGGTATTACCCAGAATGATTTCTGCGCCAATCTCATGGATATCGCGGGGCAACATACCCTTAACAGTGCCGTACGTACCAACCGGCATGAAGGCGGGCGTTTCAACGGTGCCCCGGGGGAACGTCAGCCGGCCACGACGGGCGCGCCCATCCTCTCCCAGCTTTTCAAACGACATGAAACAGGTTTGTGTCACAAGGCCTCCCCGGCGTTATCGGTACCGGATTCATTGGATTCCACGGCTGCCCCCAACAACATGCCACGGCTGGGCTCCTGCCCGGTAATAAACATGGCGTCGCCGTAACTGAAAAAGCGGTAGCGTTCTTTCACCGCTTCCCGATAGGCCGCCATAACATTGTCATAGCCGGCGAACGCACTGACCAGCATGATCAGGGTGGATTCCGGCAAATGGAAGTTCGTAATCAGGGCATCAACGGTCTGGAAGCGGTACCCCGGGTAAATGAAGATATCGGTCTCGCCGGTGAATGCCCTGAGGCGGCCGCCACGGCTGGCAGACTCAAGGGATCGAACCGATGTGGTACCAACGGCAACCACACGCCCTCCCCGTGCGCGGGTCTGCTCGATCGCGTCAACGGCGTCCTGGGGAACGTTCACCACCTCGCTGTGCATGGTGTGATCTTCGATCTTGTCCACCCGAACCGGCTGAAAGGTGCCGGCACCCACGTGCAACGTTACAAAGGTACTTTCGATTCCACACGCGGCCAGCTTCTGCAGCAGACTTTCATCGAAGTGCAGCCCCGCCGTCGGCGCAGCAACGGCACCTGCCTCGCGGGCATAGACGGTCTGGTAACGTTCCCGATCAGTGGATTCGTCCGGCCGGTCAACATAAGGCGGCAGCGGCATATGACCAATGCGTTCAAGAACGTCGAGCACGGGTTCGTCAGATTCACAGACCAGATGAAATAGCGCCTCATCCCGGCCCGACATTCTCAAAGAGGTGCCATCTTCCAGAATTACCGTCTGCCCCTCCTTCAACGCCTTGGAAGCACGGACATGTGCGATGATTTCATGTTCCCCGGTTACCCGCTCAACAAGAATCTCAACCTGGCCACCGGTCTCCTTTTTGCCAAAAAGGCGAGCAGGAATCACCCGGGTGTTATTAAACACCAGCAGGTCGCCGGGCTGGAGAAGGTCAGGAAGTTCACTGAAAATGCGGTGGTCCAGCTTGCCGGAAAGACCGTCCAGGCAAAGCAGCCGGGATGCGCTGCGATCTTTGAGCGGATAGCGGGCGATCAGTTCGTCCGGCAGATCAAAATGAAAATCGGAGACATTCATGGAATGGACTGTTAACGACGCCGAAGGAAAGAAGATGGTAGCGGCGGGCGGACTCGAACCGCCACGGGTTTTACCCCAACGGATTTTGAATCCGTCGTGTCTACCAATTTCACCACGCCGCCATCGGAGAGTGTTGGGGATTATACTGAGCTAAATCGCGAAAGCAATAAGCCAGCGGACACAACTGCCCGCTGGTTCAGATATTTACAATCTGTCGAACAAGGACAGTTGCGAAACCTGCGCAAATGACTGCTGAGCGGCCTGCAGCACAAAGCTCTGGAAACTCAGATTGCTGATCGCTTCTGCGTAGTCCACATCCTGTAACTGGGAGCGGATTTCATTGGTGTAGACCGAAGAATCCTCAAGGAAGGTCTTGGTCGATTCGACCGCGTTCATCCGGCCACCCAGTTCGGTCTGTTTGAGGATAATGCTCTCCTGGGCGTTATCCAGGTTGATCAGGGAATTGGCAATCAGGTCATCGTACTCGGCCTGGCCGCCGGGACTGCTCTTGTCGATGCTGTTCAGGCCGGCAATCAGGTTTTCGATGGTGCCGAACACTGACTGCTTTTCGTTGATCTTTAGTGTAAATGCATCGCCGGGTACGGCATCAGTGATCGTTGCCTCTACACCGGCAACCACAAACGGCTCACCACTTTGATAACTTCCCGGGACGACGGGAGGATTACCTCCTTGGCTGTCTGTTGCTATTAAATTCCCGCTCGCGTCAATCTGGATCGAGATATCATCCGGAAATCCCCCTGAATAGGCCGCGGTAAGATCAGCATCACTCACTACTTCCACACCGGAAATTCGGGCATCCGCGCTAGTCCCAACGGCCTTCTCTCCAACTGCAGCAGCCGGGATCCTAACAAAGATATCTTTGCCATTGTCGCTGATAGGAACGGTCACGCCGTCATCGATTTCAAGCCCCCGTTGACCTTCGTCGCCCTGATAGGTCCAGCTCCCAAACTCGTCTTGCTCAAACGCCTTTACGGAGCCCTGGAACCCGCTAAATATATACTCGCCAGACGCATCCCGTGTATTGGCAATATTCGCCAGCTGCCCCAGACGCTCTTCCAGCTCGGAAGAAATCGAGCGCCGGTCGTTGGCCGACAGCGATCCGTTACCCGCCTGAACAGTTAACTCGCGGATCCGCTGAATCACATCGATTGAGCTTTCCAGAGCACTCTCTTCCTGCTTCAGACGATTGTCCGCCAGATCGACATTGCGCTGATAGGTTTCAACCCGCGACAGCTCCTGGTCCAGTTTCAAAATCCGCGCCGCAGCAACCGGATCGTCCGATGGTTTGTTCACCCGCTTGCCAGTGGAGATCTGCTGCTGGGTATTGTTCAGGTTGGTATTTAGCTCCTGGAGCCGATTGATACCGCCTGAGAAAATCTGCTGTGATGAAATTCTGATCATGTCACATCACCTCAACCATTACCGGAAACTCTGCAACAGGGTGTTGAACAGGTCCTGAGCCACCGACATCACCTGGGCCGAGGCATTGTATGCGGCCTGATACTGGATCAGGCGGCCGGCTTCTTCATCCAGGTTGACGCCGGATACCGATTCCCGCTGATTGGTCGACTGTTCCAGAAGGGTCTTGCCGGCATCCACATCCAGTTGACTCTGGCGTGTTTTGACACCGATGTCTTCAACCAGCCCCGCATAGCCTTCTGCAAAGCTCTGACTGCCGCCATTAAGCGTATTTGCTGTTCCAAAGGCGGCAAGAAGTTCCGCATTTCGGTTATCAGAAACGCCATTGGAATTGAATTCAATGGTGAATTTGTCACCTTCGAATCCGGTGGCAGCATTGGCGACTGCCGGCTTACCAGTCATCCGGAACTGAAAACCTTGATAATCTGAACCTGCCGCAGCAGGGTCTTCTTCGAATAGATTATTAATTCTTTGCGGATCGTATTCACCACTGGCCACCACATTGTTGGGCGGCGCCGAATTGTCCGTCACCGAATACAAAATTCCTGTTGAACCGCCCGGTTCGAATGACACAGTGAGCGGGCCATTTGCCAACGTCCCGGAAGATTGAAAACCAGGCAACAACGAATTGGTAAACGGATTTCTGACATCTAGCATAGTGCCCTGATCAATCTCAGCCGTGCCAATGTTATCGTCACCGGCGCTCGCGCGGATTGGGCTAGCAAAAGCCAGATCTTCTTCACGGCTAACGACAAGGCCAATGCTCTCCGCCGCATTCCGGCTGGGCTGAATCAGGTATTTATCACCGGCATTGAAGGTGCCGCCTTCAACCCGGATATTGAAGCCGGGCATACTTATCTCAGACTGGGCAGGGTCCGGCAAACGCCCCTGGTTCACGGTTTTCCCAGTTGCCTGGTCAATCAATTCGTAGCTCCGCCCGTCGCCACTGAACTGGAGGGTCCAGCGTCCTGCAGGAAGAGCCGAGCTGTCCGTTATTTCCACGGCCAATTGGCCGGTGGTGGCCGGCGCGTTATTGCCATTGGGAACCACCCGGCTCCGTTGCGCCTCAAGCGAATTGATATCGGTGAAGAACAGACCACCGAGCTCGCCTTCCAGATCCATCCCGATTTCATGCTGGTGGTTCATGGTGTCGGACAGCGCAATGGCAATTCTGCCAAGCTCATCGAAGGCCGGCTTCAGGCCTTCGGTATCGAAACGCAGAAGCCCGCCCAGCTTGCCGCCGGTAATCTGCTCATCAATATTGAGCGTGCGCCCACCGTTGCTCAGGGTGAATTCTAGACGAGTCGGATCCTCGGCGTTCTCACGGGTACCCAGGGTCGATGCATTGCTGCCAACCACCAGGGAAAGACCGTTCGACAGGGAAACGTTAACCTGGCTGCCGTCAGTCGGCGTGACCTTGATACTCACCAGCTCCGAAAGCTGGCGCAGTTTCTCGTCGCGCTTGTCCAGCAACTCGTTTGGCATTTGCCCCTGGGCAATGCCCGGTGATTCCGAAATTGCCAGGTTCAGTTCTGCAATGCTCTTCAGCAGCGTATTGGCATCTTTCACACCCTGCTGCATCTGGGTCTTGATGGACTCCCGCTGCTGGATGAACTCCTGATTCAGGGCCTGGAACCGGTTAACAACCTGCTGTGCCTCGCTCAAAACCAGCTGGCGCTGAGGCAGAGACGTCGGATCTTCGGCGGCGTTCTGAAGGCTGGCGAAAAAGTTGTTCAGGGCATTGCTGAGGCCCGTGGTTTCGCCTCCCAGCAGGTTATCCAGCCTGGAGAGCTCCGAGTTGAGGGCTTGCTGTTCGCCATAAAGCGTACTGTCCTCACGCACTTGCTGAACCAGGTATTCATTGGCCAGACGGCGAATGTCAGCAACGTTCACGCCGCTGCCAATGGTGCCCGCGCCGGTGCGCTGGCCTTCCTGGGTTTCAAACAGTACTTCCTGGCGACTGTAACCCGGTGTGTTGGCGTTGGTTATATTGTTGCCGGTCGTGTTCAGCGCTGCCTGATGACTGAGGATGCCGGTCAGACCAATACCTATTAGCCCTGCCATAAGGTTTACTCCTTCATCCCGTCACTGCCCATGGACAGTGTCATCAGTGAGTCACGGTTCATGATCTGGCGGATCTTGCTGCCGTAGTTGGGGTCGGTGGCGTAGCCGGCTTCCTGGAGCTTCTCCGCAAAGACTTCAGGCTGGTCCGCTACTGACAGCACCTCCCGGTATCGGGGATTGGATTCCAGGAAGGAGACATAATCACGGAAGCTGGATTCGTAATCCTGATAGGCCCGGAAACTGGCCTGCTCCTTCATGGGCAGCCCTTCGCGGTATTCCGTGGTAGTGATGGACACCGCATCGCCCTGCCAGCGGCTATCCGCCTTGATGCCGAACAGGTTGAAGCTGGGCTCACCCTGCTCCCCGCGAATCATGTGGCGCCCCCAACCAGTCTCCAGGGCGGCCTGGGCCACCATGAGTTTCGGATCAATGCCAGAGTCGCGGGCAACCCGCTCGGCCATCGGTAACAGTTCGGTCACGAAATGCTCTGGGGACTCGAACCGCTCTGGCAAACTCGAGGGTGTGGCAAACACTGGTGATGTTGCCTTCTCTGCCACTGCTGTCACTTGCTGCACGCGATCGGGCAATTGAGGGGTCAGAGCAGGCAGGCTTCGATCATAGTCTGCAAGACTTGCCTTATGGCCGGCAAGCCTGCCACCGTCGTTGTCCATACCCGGGATCTGTTTGCTCAGTTGGCGCACCAGTGCTTCGGCAAGACCACTACCCTTGCCTCCCGCCATGGTGAGACTCATCTGGCTGTCGAACATATCCCGGTACAGCTCGGACTGATTGCTCTTCAGGTAGTTGCCCTCGGAAAAAACATCGCCGGCCTTGCGCATGGATTTCAACATCTCAGACAGGAACAGGCTCTCGAACTGGCGCGCCACTTCACGCAGAGCTGACTCTTTGTCAGTGCGAGCCTGGGCCTTCAACGCATTGAGACCGTTGAAGTCGGTGTAAACCTGGGCCTGTTGAACCTTGTAGTCCTGCATCACGCCACCTAGATAACAATCAGCTCGGCACGTAATGCACCGGCCTGTTTCAGGGCTTCGAGTACAGCCATGACGTCGCCCGGGGCCGCACCCACCTGGTTTACCGCCTGCACAATCTCGTTGAGCGTGACGGCGGGGCCGAACTTGAACATCCGGGCCGGCTCCTCGGTAATGGCAATCTGGGAATCCTGCTCGATGGCGGTGTCACCACCGGCAAAGGGATTCGGCTGCTCTACATTGGGATTTTCCTGAATGGTGACTGTCAGGTTGCCGTGGGTGACCGCCGCCGGGCTGACCTGAACATTCTGGCCAACCACGATGGTGCCGGTGCGGCTGTTAATCACCACTTTCGCGGCGTCTTCGGCCGGATCCACTTCGATGTTCTCCAGGATCGACAGGAAGCTGACCCGCTGGGACGGATCCCGGGGCGCTCGTACAGACACCGAGGTGGCATCGTGGGCATAGGCCATATCGGGGCCCAGCCGGTCGTTCACCGCTTCCACAACCCGACGTGCCGTTGTGAAATCCGGGCGCAGCAGATGAAAGGTAATGGTATCGCCCTGACTGAATGGCGAAGCCACCTCCCGCTCAATCGTTGCCCCGTTGGGAATGCGACCGACGCTGGGAACATTCACGGTGATTCTGGATCCGTCCTGCCCCTGGGCCCCGAAGCCACCGACCACCAGACTACCCTGCGCCATGGCATAAACGTTGTTGTCCGCACCCTTCAGCGGTGTCATGAGGAGCGTGCCGCCACGCAGACTGTCTGCATTGCCGATGGACGAGACCGTGATGTCGATTTCCTGGCCCGCTTTTGCAAAAGGCGGCAGTGTTGCACTGACCGTAACGGCGGCAACGTTGGCAAGATTCGGATTGACACCTTCCGGGAGAGTCACACCAAACTGATTCATCATGTTCCTGAAGGTCTGATTGGTAAACGGTGCTTTGTCACCGGTACCGTCAAGACCAACCACCAGGCCATAACCCACCAGCTGGTTGTTACGGACCCCCTTGATCCGGGACAGATCCTTCAGGCGGTCCGCCATGACCGGGGCCGAAACAACAGCCAGCGCAAGTACCCAGACAATCAAACGTCGCAGGCTCATAACGGCCACCACTCACTGTTAAAGAAGCGCGCCAGCCAGCCCATCTGGTTTGCCTGGTCAAAATCACCGGTGCCGCCGTAGGCGATCCGCGCATCGGCAATCCGATTCGACGCCACGGAATTATCCGGCTGGATATCCTGGGGGCGTACCAGCCCGGTCAAACGGATGTATTCATCGCCATTGGTCAGCGACAGCCACTTTTCGCCGCGAATACGAAGGACGCCATTGGGCAGCACCTCCGTCACGGTCACGGTAATACTGCCCGCAAGGCTGTTGCTCTGGTCGGCTTCGGCCGCGCCTTCAAAATCCCGCTCATGGTTAAACGATGTATTTATCCCGAAGTTGTCCTTGCCCAGAATGGTCGGGTTCGGCAAGGTCGTCTCGTTGTCCTTGGTGATGCTGGTTTCGGCATTCTTGCTGGCACGGGTGGATTCCTGCAGGTTCACTGTCAGAACATCACCCACGTTCAGCGCCACGGTATCGCCGTAGAAGTTGTAGTTCCGGGAAACCTGGTAGATGGAACCTGAGGAGCTGTCCCGCTGCATCATGGCCTGGGGGCGAACCGGTGCAAACTCCGGGTCATCCGGAACTGCCCGGGGGCGATTCATGGCGGTACATCCCTGCAACAGGATAAGCAGCACCACCATCGCCACCGTGCTGGCACTCTGAGTTATCCGGCTTGATGTCATCAGTTTCATGACGTCACCTCTGGCGGCGTTAGCCGATGTTTTGAGTGATGAACTGGAGCATCTGGTCGGTTGTAGAGACCACTTTGGAGTTCATCTCATAGGCCCGCTGGGTGGTGATCATATTCACCAGCTCCTCGACGACTTCCACGTTGGATGACTCCACAGATCCCTGCTCAATGGTGCCCAACCCGGCCAACCCAGCCTCACCCTCGGCCGGATCGCCGCTGGCATTGGTGGCCTTGAACAGATTGTTACCGATGGCCTGAAGGCCCTGGGGGTTGATGAAATCCACCAGTGTAATCTGACCCAGGTTCACTGGTGCCGCCTGATCGTCTGTTACTGCCGTCACAGTGCCGTCTTTACCGATGGTGATATTGGTGGCGTTCTCCGGCACGTTGATGGCCGGCTCCAATGGGTAGCCATCCGGGTTCACCACATCACCATCGGCATTGAGCTGGAACTGGCCGTCCCGGGTGTAGGCAATCTGGCCGTCCGGCAACTGAACCTGCAGGAAGCCACGGCCATTGATCGCCATATCCAGGGGCTGCTCGGTAATCTGCAGGTTGCCCTGGGAGAACTGCTTGGCGGTGCCCACAACCCTCACACCGGTACCCAGCTGCAGACCAGACGGCAACTCGGAGTTCTGGGTTGTCAGACCACCCGGCTGCCGGTTGATCTGGTACAGCAGGTCCTGAAACACGGCCCTGTCCCGCTTGAAGCCAGTGGTGTTGACGTTCGCCAGGTTGTTGGAAATGGTGGACATGTTGGTGTCCTGAGCGCTCAACCCGGTCTTGCTGACCCAAAGTGCTGGATGCATGCTGCTTACTCCTTGCCGGGGGCTGTCAGGCGGCCATTTTTTGCCGCTTCAGCCCGCCAGGCCAATGTGTTCAGTCGTTACTTAAAGGTTCTGCAACAGCCGTGCCGTTGCTTCGGAATTCTCGTTGGCAGTAGTCATTACCTTCACCTGCATCTCGTATTGCCGGGAAAGCTGAAGGTTGGAGATCATCTCCTCGACCGCATTCACGTTGGAGCTTTCAAGGAACCCGGAGGCAACCCGCTGGTTTGCATCCGGTGGCTCGGGACCATCCACGGCCTGATCCGGCTTGCGGCGCATGTGCCCATCAAGGCCTTTCTCGAGGGCTTCAGGCGGCGGGCTGACCAGTTTCAGGCGATCCACTTCAACCAGCTGGTCCGGTGGTCCACCCACGGGAACAATCGACACAGTGCCATCGGCGCCAATCTCGACGTTGTCAAAAGGAGGAAGCGCAACCGGCCCACCGTTGCCGAGCACCAATTCGCCGTTGGCCAGGCGCACCAGGCCGTTCACATCCACCTGGAGACTGCCACTACGGGTGAAGACTTCCTCGCCCTGATCGTTCTGTATGGCCAGCCATCCCTCACCTTCCACCGCGACATCCAGCTTGCGCCCGGTTTCCATCAGCGCGCCGGCGGAAAGATCGGTGCCGGGCCTTTCTGTCATGGCATAGGCGCGGGTTGGGTGGTGCTCCCCGTAGACAGGCATACTGCGGGCCTGGGCGAAGTCTTTCTTGAAGCCGGTGGTGCTTACATTCGCCAGGTTATTGGCATGGGCCTGCTGAGCCAGCATATTCTGCTTGGCGCCAGACATACCGATGTAGAGGGCTTTGTCCATGGGAAAACTCCTGCCGGAATTTTGACTGTTTCCAGTCTTCCTGCAGGAGTCATGCCATGTTCGCTAGTTCGCGATATTAACGGAGGTTGATGATGGTCTGGGTGACCGCATCGGAAGTTTCAATGGTCTTGGCGTTTGCCTGATAGTTTCGCTGGGCGATGATCAGGTTCACCAGTTCCGCAGACAGGTCCACGTTGGATTCTTCCACCGAGCTGGCCTTGATCGATCCAAGGGTTCCAGTATCGGGAGCACCGATGATTGGTTGGCCGGATTCGAAAGTTTCTACCCAGGAGGTGTCCCCTACCGGCGACAGCCCATTGGTGTTATTGAACGATGCCAACGCTACCTGACCCAATGCCTGGGATTGGCCGTTTGTGTAACGGGCGAACAATACCCCCTGATCCGATACGTCAAGTCCGGAAAGGCGACCGGTGGTATAACCATTTTGCTGCTGGTCATTTACCCCGAATGCCGCACCGTACTGGGTTGTACCGCTCAGATTTATCACAAAAGCCGAGGTTGTTGGCGGCTCGGGAATCGGCGTCACCACCGTCTCGCCGGCTGCCGGAGGTCCGTCCGCGCCGTTGGGCTGACCGGCATCATCCTTTGGAATCCAGTCGTCGATCAATATCTCACCGCTTGGATCGCCATCAATAGACTGCAAAGCACCATCCTGGTCAAACCGGGCCGTATAGGGTGTCACGTCGGTTCCGCCCACAAATTCGCCATCAATCTGGGCATAGACCGACCACTCACTCACGCCAACACCATTACCCGGAGACGGGTTTTTCACGAAGAACTGTGTCAGTTCATGAGAGTTACCCAGGCTGTCGTAAATCGTGGTGGATGTGGCGTGGTTATAGGTGCGCTGATCCAGAGGATTGAATTGGTTGGTAACGCGAATCGGAGACGCGTTGAAGGCCAACTCAAAATCATTATCCGCAGTAGTTGATGTAATGCCAGCTACCGTTCGGTCAGCGGTAACATTTATATCTCCCTCAACGGTGCCCGTATCGCCGTTTCCATTTCCATCTGCAAAGGTGTAATCGAGTGTTTCACCCTGATTATGAATTACCCGCAGGACATCATTACTACCAGACCCATCGTCCACTAGAGATGCCGAAATTGCGGTTTCAGAGGAATTGTTGATGGAATCCACCAGATCCTGAAGCGAATTGATGTTGGAGGTATCCAGCGTCAACGGCGAACCGTTGATATCGAGACTGAAGGAGAAAGAACTGGCTCCGGTAATGAAAGCATCATCAAGAGCCGGTGTTCCGTCAAACGTCGCCGTTGTTGTGGCAGAGGCACTTAATCCAGAGGCATCGTTGATGGTGGAAGCCGCCTCACGAGCGCTCGCGGTGGGATCAATAGCCACGTTGAAGTCCGGCGAGCCGTCCGAATACTGCACATCAAAGCTCTCACCCTGAATCGACGCAAGCGTCAACGGCCCGATATCTCTCACTCGGGTTTCCAGAACAGACTCTCTTGAGTCCAGGTTCAGGTCGGAATCCAGATTGGTCGTGCGACGCGGCGCCAGGTTATCCGTCTCAATCTGCAAATCTCCCCGAATGCCAGACAAATTGCCGTCTTCGTCGGCAGTGTATCCCTGTACCCGCATATTCTGGTTGTTCGTTACGTAGCCGTCCTTATCAATGCCGAACTGACCTGCGCGGGAATAACGAATCTCGCCGCCGTTATTCAGGATAAAGAAACCGTCGCCGGCAATCGCCATGTCCAGGCCGTTGTCAGTAAAGCTGATGTTGCCCTGGCCAAAGGACTGCTTTACATCCTGAACCCGGACACCGTCGCCGATCGGATTGGTGCCTGCACTCAGGAAACCGCTGGCGTAAAGATCGCCAAACTGGGCCTTGCTGCCCTTGAAGCCAACGGTGCTGGCGTTCGCAATGTTGTTGCCGGTGACGTCCAGATCCACCGATGCCGCACGAAGGCCGCTCAAACCTGTATTAAATGCCATGGTTCACCCCTTGGTGTTTCACCGGTCTCAGTTAATTTGTTTCACATCAGACAGAGCGATGGAGCCCATGCCTGCAAGATTCAGGGTTATCGAGCCGCCCTGGCCCAGGGATACGCTGTCCACATTGGCGCTCACCATGGTGCCCAGCTGCTGCGGACCATCTGGGTAGGAAGCTTCTGCCACAATCCGGTAGGGACCCGGCGGCAAGGGATTGCCGTTTCCGTCCTGACCGTCCCAGCGGAAGGACACAACACCTGCCTGGCTGCTGCCCATATCAATCTGCCGCACCCGTTCGCCATTCTGCCCCTCAATCGAAAGGCGCAGACCGCCCGTTGAAGCAGGCACCTCAATCGTTCCTGTAATTTCGCCTTCAGCCCCGAGGATCCCGATCTGGGAAGGTGCCAGAACAGTCTTGCCCACCATGGCCGAAGCCTGAAGCGCCTGTGTGGATCGAAACTGGCCAACCACATCCTCAACCGTGCCGGAGAGATTCTGCATCTCCTCCAGCGAGCTGAACTGTGCAAGCTGGGAGATAAATTCGCCGTTATCCTGAGGTTCCAGCGGATTCTGGTTTTTCAATTGCGCCAGCATCAGTTCCATGAACTCGTTCCGGCCCAGCTCACTGGTGCCCTGGCCGCCATTCTGTTGCTTAAGCTGGTACTGGCTCAGAACATCCGACGCATCTGTTGCGTTTACTGCAGTCATGTTGTGCTCCTCACCCTGTTACTGCTGACCAAGAGTCAGAATGCGCTGCATCATGGACTTGGCAGTGTTCATGACATCCACATTCATCTGGAAACTTCTGGACGACGACATCATGTCTGCCATCTCTTCAACCACATTCACGTTCGGGTAGTAGACATACCCGTCTTCGTTGGCCGCCGGGTGGTGGGGCTCGTAGCGCATCTGCAGCTCCGCATCACTCTCAACAATACCGTCAACCCTGACCCCGGCACCTGGCCCTTCATCCGCCGCCATCGGAAAACCACCCTGCCCCGGATTCATCAGGGACTGCTGAATGGCGGAGAAAACCGGTTTCCTGGCCCGATAGGTTTCGCCGGTGCTGGAACTGGCTGTCTCCGCATTGGCAATGTTGGACGCGGTTGTATTCAGCCGCAGTGATTGCGCGGTCATGCCGGAACCGGCGATATCAAAAATGCTGCCCAGTGACATGAGGAATCTCCTTCGCTAATCCCGAGGCTTACTGATTGCCGCTCAGGGCTTTGTTCAATCCGGAAAACTTGCTGTTCAGGAACTGGAAACTTGCCTGGAAATCCATGGCGTTACGCATGAAACGGGTCTGCTCCTGCTGGGCATCAACGGTATTGCCGTCAACCGACGGCTGGTGGGGCACCCGATACAACAGATCGCTTTCCGAGGCCGACGGGGAGGTATCCATGTGCGCGTCATGGGTTTTCGTCATCTGGAAACCGCTGACCTGCTCCTGGGCTTTCTGCATCATTGCCTGGAAGTCCAGGTCTCGGGCCTTGAAGCCCGGGGTATCCGCGTTCGCCAGGTTGTTTGCCAGAACTTCGGCACGTTTAACCCTTGCTTCAACCGCGTGTTGGTGAATGCCCAGAGCCGAATCGAACGTAATTGCCATGTTGCCTCCCGAAAACTGCACCAGTAAGCCGACCTGTTTTTGCCGGCTGTGCTCTTTGACAGGACTAAAGCAAGCTGGATGCCAGATTTAAGATGGCCTTTTAATTTGTCAGGAAGGCCAGTATTGGCGGGCCCTGGCCAGAGATGGACTGGCAGCCAGGGAGAAGGAATCAGGGAACGGACAGGAAAAAGCGGCAAACTGCTTCCCCCGGTGCTCACCGGGGGCGTTCAGTCAGGAAGTCAGGGCCAATGACGTACGAACTCGTCAACCGACGGTCTGGGGACAGCCGGCTTTGAAGTTGAGACCGTTCCGGTGTAGAGAAAACCGACGATCTGCTCGTGTCCTTCCAGCCCCAGACCCTCGTGTACCGACGAATGGTATGCGACAGAGCCGGTCCTCCACATCACGCCGTACCCTGCATCCTGCAACGCCAGTTCCACAAAACTCATGCCGGCTGCAGCCGACATAACCTGCTCGATTTCAGGCACCTTCGGATGCGCTTTGGTCGATGCTATACCTACGATCACCATTGGCGCCCTGAGAGGTGCGCGCCTGAGCTTCTCGATTTCTTTCTCGTCGCTGTTATTGGCACAGGTGGAGGCAAACAGTTCGCCCAGGGCCTCCAGCCCTTCGCCTTCTACAATCAGATAACGCCAGGGCCTCAGCAGCGCGTGATCTGGCGCGCGGGCGGCACAGGCAAGCGCCCGTTCGAGGGTTGCCGGGTCCGGCGCGGGCGATTCCAGCCTGGGCTCTGACGAACGATTAAGGAGGAAATCGGTAACTGCTGTCATATTGACTCACTGTATGATGGCTGTTCTGATGAATTGTAAAAAACCGGTACGAATACAATTCCCTGCTGTGAATTGTGGCTTGTACGTAATGCTGTTAACCTTTAGTCGTAGTCGGGTCTGCCAACAACTATAAATGACGCGGTCGTACAACGGTGAGTGGCAACACAATGAGCAACCAGCAAACCTTCAACAACTTTTCCGAATTCTATCCTTACTACCTCGAAGAGCACAGCGATGTCACCTGTCGCCGTCTGCACTTTGTCGGCAGCCTGCTGGTTCTGGTCGTAGCCCTGTGGGCACTCACTACAGGCAAACTTGTGTGGCTTCTCGCCTTGCCGGTCATTGGCTACGGCTTTGCCTGGGTGGGGCATTTCAAGTTTGAGAAAAACCGCCCTGCCACCTTCAAGTACCCACTGTACAGCCTGATGGGCGACTGGGTCATGTTCCGGGACATGCTCATTGGCAGGATCCGTTTCTGAGATGATGAGCGCCCCGGCAGACCTTCGCAACGCCAGCAGCTCCGCTGGCAGAACCCTTGCGTCTGAGGCATCGGGCAACCCGATCGCCATTCCGCCAATGCCCGATTACAACGGCCGGGTTCTGGCGTATACGTCTACTGCCGCCATTATCGTTACCGGTGTTTTGCAGGGCGCATTTCCCCAATGGCTTCTATGGCTTGTGGCCGGGGCGCTGACCTGGCCCCACATTGCTCACGCCCTGACCCGACGAACGTTCCTGAGAAACTCGCCACGCATCCGTCAGAAAATGCTGATTTTCGATTGCGTTGTAGGCGGCGCGTTTATCGGCTGCATCGGGCTGATCGTCATCCCCTCCCTGGCAGTCGCGCTGATGCTGATGTTCAGCTGCCTGATAGTCGGTGGTATCCGCCAGTGGCTCATGGGCACCGTTTTCATGGCCGCCGCCATTGCTGGCTCTGTCGCGATCCTTGGCCCCGCAGACGGACCACATTCGCCACTGCTCACAAGCATTGTGTCGATTCTCTCAACCGGGCTTTATATCTGCGTCACTGCCTATTACTCCCACCAACAGGCACGGGCGTTGATGCTGGCAAAAACCCAGATCCAGAACCAGCGTGAGCAGTCCATCGCGCTCTCCCACAAGCTTTCCAAGTACCTCTCGCCCCAGGTCTGGCAGTCGATCTTTACCGGCGAGCGGGATGTGCGACTGGAAACCCAGCGCAAAAAGCTGGCGGTATTCTTCTCAGACATCAAAGGTTTCACCGAGCTCTCCGAGGAAATGGAGCCCGAAGCCCTGACCGAGCTACTGAATCACTACTTCAACGAAATGTCCGAAGTGGCCCTGAAATATGGCGGCACTATCGACAAATTCGTTGGCGATTCCATCATGGTGTTCTTTGGCGACCCAACCAGCCGGGGCCAGCGGGAGGACGCCTTTGCCTGCGTCTCCATGGCCATCGAGATGCGCAAGCACATGAAGATCATGCGCCAGAAATGGCGCAGCCAGGGCATCAAGACCCCGCTTGAAATTCGTATGGGGATCAGCACCGGTTACACAACCGTAGGTAACTTCGGCGCGGAAAACCGGATGGACTACACCATCATCGGCAAGGAAGTGAATCTTGCCAGCCGGCTTGAATCCCTGGCAGAACCGGGTGAAATCCTGGTTTCCTACGAGACCTTCTCGCTGATCAAGGACAAGATCATGTGCCGGGACAAGGGCGAAATCACCGTGAAAGGCTTCGGCAAGCCCGTGCCTATTTATGAGGTGGTGGATTTCCGCCGCGACATGGGCCCCAACCGCAGCTTCCTCGAGCACGAGCACAGTGGCTTCGCCATGTATCTGGACTCAGACAAGATTACCGAGAAAGAACGCCAATCCATTCTGAACGCGCTCGAAGACGCCGCAGACCGTCTGCGCCGGGAAGAGGATGTTTCCTGAGGCGCATCCCTGCGCTCAACTCAATTCTTCTTACTGACGTATCAGTCGCGGCCCGACATCCTTGCCGGTTTCCGTGCTTCGCCAGGGATTGATATCCAGCCCGCCCCGGCGGGTATATCGGGCAACGACTGTCAGCGACTCCGGATCGCATCGGCTCATCAGATCGGTAAACACCGTTTCCACGCAATGCTCGTGGAAATCCTGTTTCTGCCGGAAGCTCACCACGTACCGCAGCAAACCAGCCCTGTCGATTTTCGGGCCAGTGTAGCTCACCAGCAAAGTGGCCCAGTCCGGCTGGCCCGTCACCGGGCAGTTGCTCTTGAGCAGATGGGAGCACAGTTGCTCAGTCACTATGTCTTTGCCTGCCTTCAGAGAGCCCGGTGAATACTCGTACACCACATCGCTCACAGGTTCGTCGTCAATCAACTCGAACCCCGCAGGCCGGCCAATGGCCTCTCCGGATTCGTCCACACTTAACAGGTTAACCTGTACCGCACCGCCGCAAGCACTGGAAAGATCCTGGGCAATCACCTCCGCCACCTGCTCACGGGAGGAGTAAAGCGCCTGGTTCAGGGAATTGAGGTACAGCTTGAGCGATTTGGACTCGATGATTGAAGGGGATGCTGCCGGGAAGACAATCTCTGCCCAGGCTACCTCCGGCACGCCGCTTGAGCGCAGCCAGGAGATTTCCCAGGCCTGCCACAGGTCTTCGCCAAACCATGGCCAGCGGCCGTCGTCCAGCCCCAGGCGGCGGCGGTTTTCCTCCCTCGCCACGGGGAACAACAGGCCCGGGTCGTAGCTGTCCGGGTAATCGCTTGTCTTGCCAAGCGGCGCGTCATTGAGTGCCATAGGTGTTCCTGAAATCAGTGGCGAATACCTTTACCACGCTCAAGCATTCTGAGTGCAATGAATGCCAGCAAGGAGATGAAAACCAGAATCATACCAAGAGAGACAAACGGATTAACGTCTGACACGCCCAGAATTCCATACCGGAAGCCATTAACCATATACAGGATGGGATTGGCCATGGATACGCCCTGCCAGAACCCTGGCAGCAGATCAATGCTGTAGAACACACCACCCAGATAAGTAAGGGGTGTCAGTACGAAGGTGGGCACGATGGAGATGTCATCAAACTTCGTTGCCAGCATGGCGTTTATAAAACCGCCCAATGCGAACAGCGCAGACGTCAAGAAAACCGTCAAAACCATCATGGGCAGGTTGTGGATCGACAACCGGGTGAACGCCAATGACAGCAACGTGACAATGAGGCCAATACCCAGGCCCCGGGCCATGCCTCCGGTCACATAACCGGCGAGGATCACCCAGTTCGGCACCGGGGACACCAGGAGCTCTTCAATGCTGCGCTGGAACTTCATGGAGAAAAACGACGACACCACGTTGGCGTAGGAGCTTGTGATCACTGCCATCATGACCAGCCCGGGTACGATGAACGACATATAATCAAAGCCGCCCATTTCGCCAATTCGGGAACCGATCAGGTTGCCGAAAATAATGAAATACAGGGTCATCGTAACCGCCGGCGGCAGCAGCGTCTGCGCCCAGATTCGGGTAAATCGGCGCACCTCACGGACAACAATGGTGCTGAAGGCTGTAAACAAAGCGTGCGGTGTCATGCTGCACCCTCCACTGCCTTGCTGGATTCCGCGGCGTTCTCCTCAACCATGCGAATGAACAGCTCCTCCAGACGGTTGGCCTTGGTTCTCATGCTGACCACCTTGATGCCCCGCCGTTCAAGCTCCACAAACACCTGGTTGAGCCCCTGGCCTTTCTCCACTTCCACCTCCAGAGCTCCCTCCGCGTCGAGGCGTGTCGGAAAGCCGTTCAGTTCGGGCGCGGAATCCAGGGGCTTCTCGGTATCCAACACAAAAGTCTCCAGACTCAGTTGCTGCAGCAAGGCCTTCTTGCTGGTGTGCCGGAGGATTTTGCCATGGTCGATAATGGCAATGTTGCGGCAAAGGGCTTCCGCTTCCTCCAGGTAATGGGTCGTCAGGATGATGGTGGTACCCTGGCGGTTCATCTCTTCCAGAAAGGTCCACATGGAACGGCGCAGCTCAATATCCACGCCGGCGGTGGGCTCGTCCAGAATCAGCAGTTTTGGCTCGTGGACCAGAGCGCGGGCAATCATCAGACGGCGCTTCATGCCACCGGACAGCATGCGGGCCGGGGTGTCCCGCTTGTCCCAGAGCCCGAGCTTTTTCAGGTATTTCTCGGCCGAGGCCGAGGCCTGCTTCAACGGAATTCCGTAGTAACCGGCCTGGGTGGTCACAATATCGAAGACTTTCTCGAACTGGTTGAAGTTGAACTCCTGAGGCACCACGCCGAGATTCAGCTTGGCATCGGAGAGATGAGTATCAGTGTCATACCCGAAAACACGCACCTTGCCCGCTGTCTTGTTCACCAGGGAGCAAACGATACCAAGGGTGGTCGATTTTCCGGCCCCGTTGGGCCCCAGCAAGGCGAAGAAATCCCCTTCAGCAACGTGCAGATCAATCCCCTTGAGGGCCTGGAACCCATCACCGTAGGTCTTGGTGAGGCCCTCAATTTCCAGTGCATTGGTCATAGATCATCCCGATTCGGTAAAAAACGGCAATGAACGGCTCAAGCCGCCAGCCAGAATTTAGAGTGCTAATTATTGTGGCGAAGCCGCTGATTTCAAGGCCCTTATCAGCCGGAGACATCCCCTTGGCCAATAACGGAAACTGCGACAGGAATCCCGATATGAGGCAAACCCCGCCCCTATAATGCGGTTACAACAATTTACAAAAGGGGCTACCGCACCCTGAGTGCGGGCGCGCTGAATCGAAGGGAATGTACGAGTAACCATGAGATCCGTTCACCGCATCCGACTAACGTTTACCCTGCTGGGCGCCCTCGCCCTCTCTGGCTGCCTGGATGAGGACGGCGGCTCTGGCGACGACACCAGCACAGGCCGGGTCAATTACAACGGCTTTAACGGCCTTTCCTACCAGACTGCGAGCCAATCGGGCATCACGAACTCGGCGGGGGAGTTCCGTTACTATCCCGGGGAAACACTCACCTTCCGCGTTGGCGACCTACCTTTGGTCAGTGGTGTTCCGGCCCGGCAATATGTGACGCTGCTCGAGTTCTTCGAGAACACTCGCACAGAGCTGCAATCGCCAATGGTCGACGACGAAGGCCTGAGCACCCACACGCTGACCGAGCAACTGGTTTTGGAAGACACGACACTGATGAACATCTCCCGCTTCCTGATGCTTCTGAACTGGAGCCAGAATGTTGCCGAGGGAGAGGGTATCGATATCCGCAACCGGGTGATTGCGCAACTGAATGCCGCCCTGCCTGACCTGACAGCACCTGTCGATTTCAGTGTCAGCGAATCCGAATTCACCGCCACCAATCCCCTGTCTCCGGCCAATCAGCTGCTGGCCGCCATCTGCTTTTACCCGGAAGACGATGAACTCTGCGAGGATCCACCAACCCAGGAAGAGATCGACAACGCTCCTCCACGGCCAGAGAACGACGAGGATCGCGACCCGGACATTGAATACAGCGAAGACCTGCAGGCCAAAAAGGACCGGATCGAAAATGCCGTGCGCTCCATGGAAGATATCGACTCGGAAGATGCCCAGACTTATCTCACGCGGGAACTGAAGGCGATTAGCACAACCGTCGCAAACCGCTATTTCCTCGACGACGACGTAGCCAGCCACCCCTCCACCGATACAGCCCTGAAGCAGGTTTCGGTTCGAAAGATCGGGGGCGGACTCTCGCTGGCCGAGCTGGAAGCCATCAGCACACGCCCGCAGGATGTTCAGATAAACTCAGCTGACTGGCAAAGCGGAAAAGTGGAATATTTTGTTGCTGGCCCCTCCGGCGGAGAATCAGAGCTGCTGCTCAGCTTCCGTCCGGAGGATACCTATCGGTGGGTTCGCAAACAGCTGCGTGTGATTATCCGCTGATCAGGCGGGACAGGCTCCAGCGTGACTCAACCCCGGTTACATCGTAGTAGGACGGGTCCAGACCTTCCGTGCCATGCGGCAGGCAATCACGAATACGCACCGTTTCCGCCGCTTCCTTGCCTTCGTTGTACCGGGCCAGATCAATGATCTTTGCCGTTTTCAATGGCCGGGAAGCCGCATCTGTCATTACCATGACACGGGGCCAGAGCCGGCGTTCCGGAGAGTGTGAAACCACGATGCCGCGTTGGCCGTCACTAAGCTCCACGAGGCTGCCGGTGGGGTAGATACCAATTGCCTGGATGAAATTCTCCACCAGGTCTTCCTGGAATTCGATGTTGCGCATCTCGTACAGCAGCGTTACCGCTTTCGCTGGCGTCATCGGCTCGGTGTGAGAGCGTGGCGCAATCAACGATTCGAAAAATTCCGCGATACCGGCCACTTTGGCCAACAGTGGAATGCGGTCACCCCGAACACCTTCCGGGAAGCCGGAGCCGTTATGGCGTTCGCGATGTCCCTGGACGACACTGAGCACTGCACGTGAGAGCCCGCTGTTCTCGAGCATGGCAACACCGCGATTAACGTAGCCACGGTAGGAAAGGTACTCCTCGGCGCTCAGTTGACCCTCACGGGCGAGCAACTCAGGTGGCAGCGTAGTTTTGCCAACCTGTGACAACAGACAGCCGAGGCCAAGATGATTGAGAAGACCCTCGTTCAACCCAAGGTGTCGACCACACACCAGAGCCCAGACCGATGTATTCAGGGCATGACTGTAAAGGTAACTGTCATGGGCACGTGTGCGACTGAGCCACAATAACGCGTCAGGCTGGCGAACAACGCTGCTCACCATTTTACTGGTGATCGCGGCGATCGGTCTGAGATCCGGAACGCCGTCTGCACGAAGTGTCTCAAAAAGCTGGTCCAGCGCCGCTTCCACATCGTCGAGCAGACGCCTGGATGTTTTCATTTCCTTTTTGAGGCTGGTAACGGTTTCGTAGGTGACCGGCTCCCGAATACTCAGGGGTGGCAACTGAAGCTGCTCTCGCCCACCACCACGTTTATTCAGTGTCTTGCCGAAAACCGGCTTGCTACCACCTTTTACTTCTTTCGCCTCCCGTGCTTCCGCCACATCGACCATAACCCACTTGCAATGGGAAACGAGCGCGCGAACGTCGTCCTGGGAGCGAATATGGAAACCCTGAATCGGAAATGGAGTCTGGTGCCACGGCCTGTCCAGATCAGACACGAACATGCCCACTTCCAGATCATGTACTGCGACTTTTTTCTGTTGGACACCCACGGGCCACCTCACACAACAAACTTTTCGATGGCTACCATTCTGACCGAACCGCCGGAAGACACAATTACAATATCGTATCCTCAGGTAACCCAAACGCGACAAAGCGTAACGCTAATCTTCAATAGGAAACAAAATGTAGCAACGTGATGGGTATCACATATCAACGTCAGAAAGTGTCACTCTGCGTCACATACGGATTCGTCAAACTCGGGCAGCCGGGCACGCATCGAACCTCGCGGAGCCTTGCGGACATAGACGGTGTAGGGCACTGAAGAAGCCCTCAGGTAATCAAGGTTCACGGCATCATCACCCTGCACCTTTTCGACAACTGCGGGAGTACAGGAAACCAGCAACTCCAGTTTACCGTCCAGTTCTGCGATACGGGCCCGCGGATCCGACGGATTAATGGCCATGCACCGGGTCGAGCTGTTTGCGGGCTGGCCCGTCCCGGCCACCAGATCCTTGCCCGATTCGCCACAGGCGCGAATGCCCGTGCCGCAGCCACCCGCATCATCGCCATCACGCAGGCGCCAGACACGGTCACTGCATTGGGTTTCCAGTTTTACCGAGGTTGCCTTGTCAGCGGCAAACCACCAACCGGGGTATTCGGCACTCTGCCAGGATATCCTTGCATGCCGCGGTTCCCCTGACGAATTCTCCGCAGGAAACATCGCAAAATGGGAGTAATAGCTGGCACAACCCGACGTGAGCAAGACCATCAGGCTTGCAAAAACTGGCTTGTACGCTCTGGAAAAGGCTGGAAAGATCATCTGGACGGTGCATCCCTGACGGCGGCTGAGTTAGCACTGCCATTATCCATGGCAGGGGCCCGGAATCCGCCTATCAGTCACCATTTTGATCAAACTGAAGGCCGTACCCGTCATTGGTTTTACGTACGACCACCATCTCAAGCACCGGTGCGGGAACAGGCAGGCCCTGCACCTGCACGGTTACCTTGTCACCCAGGGCCGGCGCAAAAGGCTCAGTGTCGACAACGATAAAAACACCGCCATCGGAAATATCACGGGTCGAAAATATGAACTCTCCCTGCTCCGCGTGCACGACTTTTACTTTCGCACTCATGGCAGTGCGCATGTGCTCTCTTCGATCGTTCCCAACCATCTGAGGATTCCACTACTTTTTGCATAGTTTTTATAGTCTTCCGAAGCATAACACCATTTTCAGAAAAATATGCCAAAGGAGATATTGACTATACAATTAATAGAAATGAGAATGGTTGGCGTTTTTAAACGCCTGCAAGTCTCAATGCAGGCAGATCATTAACGGAATCACCTGAAAAGGATGAGACTATGCGAATGAAACTGGCTGCCACCGCAGCAATCGCCCTTACTGCCATGCCCATGGCCGCCTCCGCAGATGGCGAGGTCAACATTTATTCTTACCGTCAGGCCTACCTGCTTGAGCCGCTGCTGAATGCTTTCGAGCAGGAAACCGGCATCAAGAGTAACGTTGTATTCGCCAAACAGGGCCTTGCAGAGCGTCTGGAGCGTGAGGGCCGCAACAGTCCCGCCGACGTGGTGATGACCGTTGATATTTCCCGCCTGAACGAGCTGGTAGAGCGGGATCTGGTCCAGGACCTGGACAACGACACCCTGGAAGAGAACATCCCTGAAAACCTCCGCCATCCGGACGGCAAATGGTTTGCGTTGACCACCCGAGGTCGCCTGATCTTTGCCTCCAAAGAGCGTGTAGAGGAAGGCGAAATCACCACCTACGAGCAACTGGCGGACGACAAGTGGGATAACCGGATCTGTACTCGCAGCGGCAAGCACCCGTACAACATCGCCCTGTTCTCCTCAATGATCGCCCACCATGGTGAGGCCGAGACCGAGAAGTGGCTGGAAGGCCTCAAAGACAACCTGGCCCGCAAGCCCCAGGGTGGCGACCGTGACCAGATCAAAGCCATTGCAGAGGGCGTCTGTGATATCTCGATCGGCAACAGTTACTACTACGGGAACATGCTGCAGGATGAGAACCAGCGCCCGATTGCCGAGCAGGTTCGCCTTGTGTTCCCGAACGCTGAGGGCCGGGGAACCCACGTGAACATCAGTGGCATTTCCCTGACCAAGAGCGCGCCAAACCGCGAGAACGCCATCAAACTAATGGAGTTCCTGTCCTCGCCGGAAGCACAGCGCATCTATGCCGAGGCGAACACCGAATACCCGGCAAACCCGGAAGTGGAGCCTTCCGGACTGGTTGCCGAGTGGGGTGAAATCAACCCGGACGACCTCTCTCTGCAGGAAATTGCCAACAACCGCAATGCCGCAGTCAAGCTGGTGGACCGCGTCGATTACGACGGCGAGTAATCCCTGGCGGTGAGGGTGGTTCGCCACCCTCACCCGCGATTCGGCGGGCAACAGTCCAAATCGTGGGTGACGCCAGTCATTGCAGGCATCAGGCCAGGTGACTACAATCTGCAACCTTCAATCGGACAGACCCCACATCCAGACACAGGAACATTATGAGCGAGGCCGCAACCAGCGTTAATCCCGGGCTATCCCAGCCCCTGCTGGCAAAGCGTACCTCTCCAAAATGGATGATCAGCGCACTGCTGACCACCGCCATCGTCGCCCTTCCTGTGCTTTCCGTTATTTTCCTGGCGTTTTTTCCCGAAGAGAATATCTGGCCTCATCTCATCGAGACCACGCTTCCCCGGTACCTGACAACGACGCTCAAGCTGATGATTGGCGTGGGCGCCCTTACACTGGTGATAGGCCTGGCCTCAGCCTGGGCGGTTACCATGTGCGAGTTTCCCGGCCGCAAATTCTTTGAATGGGCCATGCTGCTGCCTTTCGCGGTGCCGGCATACGTTATCGCCTATGTATACACCAGCCTCCTGGACTACGCCGGGCCAGTCCAGGGTGCATTGAGGGACCTGTTCGGCTGGACCAGTGCCGCAGATTACTGGTTCCCGGAAATCCGCAGCCTTGAAGGCGCCACGCTGATGATCGGGCTGGTCTTGTATCCTTACGTCTACCTGCTTGCCCGTGCCGCCTTCCTGGAGCAGTCCCCGTCCCTGTTTGCCGTCAGCCGAAGTCTCGGCCACTCGGCCCTGAGCACTTTCTTCAGAGTGGTTCTGCCAATCGCCCGCCCGGCGGTTGCCGTGGGCCTCTCGCTGGTGCTGATGGAAACCCTGAACGATTTCGGCACCGTGGATTTCTTTGCCGTTCAGACCCTGACCGCCGGCCTGTTCGACACCTGGATGAACCTGGGCAACCTGGGCGGCGCGGCCCAGATAGCCACCACCATGCTGATCTTCGTGGTAATCCTGGTTACCCTTGAGCGCTACTCCCGAAGACGCCAACAGCAGTTCGCCGCCCGGGATAACCGGGATCCGATCCAACGTTTCACCATGTCGTTTCCGCGCCAGATGATCTGCGTGGCTGTGTGCGCACTACCCGTACTGTTCGGATTTGTAATCCCCGGGGCCACGTTAGGGCTGTACGCCTGGGAGTATTTTGGTGAAAGCTGGAACCCGGATTTTGTCCGCAACACCTTCAACAGCCTGTTCCTCTCCGGTACGGCAGCCCTCACCACTCTGCTGATTGGTATCACCCTCGCCTACAGCCGCCGCCTGCACAACACCCGCAAAATGCAGGTACTGATGCGCCTGTCCAGTCTTGGCTACGCCATGCCAGGCGCGGTGCTGGCCGTGGGCGTAATTGTGCCATTGGCGGGTTTTGACAACTGGCTGGACAGCCTGATGCGGGATGTTTTCGGCATCAGCACCGGGCTGTTACTCAGCGGCTCGGCCTTCGCCCTGGTGTTTGCCTACACCGTGAGGTTCCTGGCGGTTTCCGCCGGTAGCGTTGAAAGTGCGTTGCAGAAGATTACGCCAAGCATGGACATGGCATCACGTTCACTTGGACACAGCCCGGGTAACACCCTGGTACGTGTTCACCTGCCCATGCTGAGGGGCACGCTGGTTACGGCAGCCTTGGTGGTGTTCGTGGATTGCATGAAGGAATTGCCGGCCACGCTGATTCTCAGACCGTTCAATTTCGAGACCCTGGCCACCTATGTGTACCAGTTTGCGTCTGACGAGCGCCTGTACCACAGCGCCCTGCCCGCCCTGATTATTGTCCTGGCGGGCATCATTCCGATCATTCTGATGAGCCGCTCAATCTCCAACAGCCGCTCCATCGCCTGACCTTCGGCTCAGAAGGTTACCCGGGACTTTACATCCTGAACCACGAACCGCCCCTGGAAAACAGCCACAGGGTCGCCTTCCGGCATCGTAGTTGGTTCCCCACAGAAGACTTCTGCAGTCAGATCAAGCCGTCCCTTGCCGTGTCTGGCAAGGCTTTTGCGAAAACGTTCGGGTATCTCTTCGCCAGGCAGGCGGCAGATGACGTAAAAATCGGATGTTACGGGTTCCAGATAGTCAATATTCCCGCTCTGAACCACAACGTTTCCCCGGAGGCCAAGGTCCCACAGCGCCAGCTCCGTCAAGCCCCAGGCTGCCGTTACCGCCGCCGAGTAAACGCTGCCGCCGAAACCGGTACCCTGGTGGTTACTGTTGGGCTCCAGGGGTGCGCTGAGTAGCAACGAATGGCCATCCCAGGAATGCAACTGAATCCCCAACGCCCGGGAAAGTGAAATCTCGTCATGGATGCGTTTCTGGAAAAGGGACAACTGGCTCATAACATCCTCCTGATATCCCTTCAGTTTAGGCCCGCTTCCTCCGTTTCCCTATGCGACTTACGTCGGTTCTTTCCACTATAAAAAAAGCCCGGCAGAGCCGGGCCAGAACATCTTCACCTCTAATCAAAGGTGTTACTGCCAGATAACCGGCTGACGCTGCGCGTACCACTTGTCGACTTTTTCCTGGTAGGCGTCTTCAACCATATTACGCTTGAGCTTCATCGTAGGCGTGAGGAAACTGTTCTCAATCGACCACTCGTCGCTCACTACCGTGATGAAGGCAAGCTGCTCGTGGGGATCCACGGTCTTGTTCACATCGGCAATCAACTTTTTGAAGCTTTCCTCGATCTCTTTCCGGAACGCCTCATCCGCCATTTTCGGCCGTGAATCCTCAGCCAGCATCACGAGGGCGTGCGGCTGAGTCTGATTGGCGCCGGAGACACACACCATTTCGATGGCATCGTGGGACATCAGGCGGTTCTCGATGGGGGCAGGCGCAATGTACTTGCCCTTGCTGGTCTTGAAGATTTCCTTGATGCGGCCGGTGATCTTGAGCCGGCCCATCTCATCAATCTCACCCTTGTCGCCGGTCTTTAGGAAGCCGTCCTCGGTAAACGCTTCCCGGGTTTTCTCCTCGTCCTTGTAGTAGCCCATCATGGTGGCCGGGCTCTTGATCTGAATCTCGCCCTCCGGGCTTATACGGGTTTCAACCCCCGGTGCGGACTCGCCGACGTACCCCGTTCTTGACCGCCCCGGCTTGCTCATGTGGGAATAGGCAAAGTTCTCAGACATGCCATAGCCTTCCAACAACTCAAGGCCAAGGTTGCGATACCAGTCGAGAACGTCGCTCGCGAGGGGGGCCGAGCCACTGCCTGCCAGCTTGACCTTGTCCAGGCCAAGGCCCTTGAGGATCTTCTTCTTGATCAGTTTGTTGACCACCGGAATTTTCAACAGCCGGTCCAGCTTCTTCTTCGGCAGCTTCTGGAGCACACCGTGCTGGAATTTCACCCACAGACGGGGTACCGACAGGAACAGCGTTGGCTGGGCACGTTGCAGATCCTGGACGAAGGTATCCAGAGATTCCGCAAAATACAGATGGAAGCCGGCATACAAAGACGCCAGCTCTACAAAGGTACGTTCGAATACGTGGGCCAGCGGCAGGTACGACAGCATGCGCTCATCGGAGCCCACACCGAGCACTTCCATGCCACCTTCTGCCGCATAGGCCATGTTGTAAAAGCTCAACATAACGCCCTTGGGCTTTCCGGTGCTCCCTGAGGTGTAAACAATGGTGGCCAGTTCATTCGCGTCACGCTGGACGTTCTCTTCCAGGGGCGGGTATTTGGCAACAATATCGTCCCAGGTTTCGAAATCATTGGGCGGGCTCAGCGGGAAGGAAATGCAACGCACGGATTCCGGCACGCCCGGCTTCATCATGTCCCAGTCGTCCAGCTTGCCGACAAACACCACCTCACACTCGGCATGGTTGAGAATGTAATTCACGGTGTCGGCGTTGAGGGTGGGATACAGAGGAACGGAAATGTGGCCGGCCATCCAGATGGCCCAGTCGGTCATGATCCAGTGGGCGCAGTTTTTGGAAAGCAGGCCGATGCGGCTCTTTTCGGGGAGGTTCAGGGATTTCAGGTACGACGCCATGCGCCTTGCCTCATCCACCGCCCGGCCCCAGGTGTATTCCACCGTTTTACCGCCCCCGATGGGCTGAGTCATATAGACGGAATTCGCCTTGGCCTTCTCCCAGTGATAGACCATATCCAGGGGAAGTTTGTTTGTTGTGTCCATGGACCTTCCTTGCAGTTCGTTTTTCGAATTATGGATGACTTATTATTAGACTTTCGTAGGGTATTTCAACATAGTATGGACCGTCAAAACGTGACACAAGCAAAATAATTTCCAACTGCACCTATTTTCCACATCCCTGTTCTTCCGGGCCAAGATCCCTACCCCTCAAACCCTTTGCCTGTGGTAAACTTGCGCCCCTTCAGAATCGCAACATTCCAGTTAACCTACCCGGAGATGGGCATATGGCCAAGACAACCCTGCGTACCCTGTTCGGTGCCACACTGCTGGCGCTGGCAACCCTCGTTCAGGCACAGGAACCCCGCGTTGTAGCCATCACACAGATTGTGGAGCACCCGGCACTGGACGCCGTCTACCAGGGCATTAAAGACGAACTTGCCGAGCGCGGCTTCAAAGAAGGCGAAAACCTGGAAGTGATGCACGAAAGTGCCCAGGGCAATTCCGCCATCGCCTCCCAGATCGCCCGCAAATTTGTTGGCGAAAGCCCCGACGTGATCGTGGCGATTGCCACGCCTTCGGCCCAGACTGTTGCCGCTGCAGCCCGCAATACACCGGTTATCTTCTCCGCAGTCACCGATCCGCTTGGCGCAAAGCTGGTTAGCAACCTGGAAGCGCCGGGCGCCAACATCACCGGTGTGAGTGACATGCTGCCCATCGACAAACACCTGGATATGCTCCAGCGAGTAATGCCTGATGCCAAACGCATTGGCACCGTCTACAACCCGGGCGAAGCCAACGCCGTATCCCTGGTGGAGCTGCTTGAAGAGCGCCTCGCTGCCCGCGGTCTTGAGCTGGTCAAAGGCGCCGCCACCAAAACCTCCGAAGTTCTGGGTGCCGCCCGCTCCCTCGTGGGCAAAGCCGATGCCATCTACCTGACCACTGACAACACTGTGATCAGTGCTGCCGAAGCCGTTATCTCAGTTGGCGAGCGCGCAGGTATTCCGGTGTTCGCCGCTGATACCGCCACTGTTGAGCGCGGCGCTGTTGCTGCGCTGGGCTTCGATTACTATGACCATGGCCGCCAGACCGGCGTGATGGTTGCCCGGGTACTCAATGGCGAAAAGCCCGGTGACATGGCGGTTGAGACTATGGAAAAGCTTGACCTCTTCGTGAACCCCGCTGCCGCAGAGCGCATGGGCATCACCCTGTCCGATGACGTTATCGCGGACGCCGAGCAGGTTATCGACAGCGCCAACTAATCCCCCGAACCCCACGGGCAGCCCTCACGAGGGGCCGCCCGTTTTATCATTGGTGATACCCGACCATGCTGAGTAACATCGCTCTTTATGGTGCCATCGAGACTGGCCTGATCTACGGCCTGGTCGCCTTCGGCATCTACCTCTCCTTCCGGGTGCTCGATTTCCCGGACCTCACTGTAGATGGCAGTTTCCCGCTCGGTGCTGCTGTCGCCGCTGTACTGATCATTGAAGGCTGGAACCCCTGGCTGGCCACTGGCTGCGCGGTAATGGCCGGCATGGCCGCCGGCGCAGTAACGGCCCTGTTGAATGTAAAGCTCAACATTCTGAACCTGCTGGCCTCTATCCTGACCATGATCGCGCTCTACTCGGTCAACCTGCGCATCATGGGCCGCCCCAACGTGGCGCTGCTAACGGAAGAAACGGTACTGACACCCTGGTACGACCTGGACCTGGCCTACCATCAGGTGCCGGTGCTTCTGTTCATTATTGTGGTCTTTGTTGCCCTCATCCTGCTGTGGCGTTTCATGAAATCCGAAACCGGCCTGGCCATGCGAGCCACCGGCGCCAACGCCAGAATGGCCCGGGCCCAGGGCATCGCCACTGGCGCCATGATTGTGCTTGGTGTTGCCGTCTCCAATGGCCTGGTTGGGCTTGCCGGCGCCCTGTTTGCCCAGAGCCAGGGCGCTGCAGACGTCACCATGGGCGTAGGCGTCATTGTGATTGGCCTCGCCTCCTTGATTGGTGGTGAAGCCGTTGTTACACCTTCTACGGTGCTGCGGGCACTGATCGCCTGCGTGGTTGGCGCCATCATCTACCGGCTGGCCATTGCCTTTGCCCTGAACGCCGATTTCCTGGGTCTTCAGGCACAGGATCTGAACCTGATTACCGCTGTGCTGGTTACCCTGGCGATCGTACTGCCCGGCGTTCGCTCATCTATTGCCGGCAAACTGACCCGCAAAAAGGCCTGAGGAGGCGACATGATCAGTGCAACCGATCTACGGCTCACCTTTGGCAAAGGGACACCCCTGGAAAACCCCGCGCTACGGGGTATGAGCCTGACCGTAAACCAGGGCGAGTTCGTTACCGTCATTGGCAGCAACGGCGCCGGCAAATCCACCTTTCTGAACGCCCTGGCTGGTGAGGTGCTGGTGGATAGCGGCCAGATTGTCGTGGACAACCTGGACGTCACCAAACTGCCTACCCACAAACGGGCCGGCCGGGTTTCCCGGGTATTCCAGGACCCACTGGCCGGTACCTGCGAAGGCCTCACCATCGAGGAAAACCTCGCTCTGGCCATCAAACGTGGCCAGCGCCGGGGCCTGACCAGCGCTGTTAAACGGCAATACATGGAGAAGTTCAGGGACAGCCTTTCGTCCCTGAACCTGGGCCTGGAAAAGCGCCTTGGCGACAAAATGGGCTTGCTGTCCGGCGGGCAGCGCCAAGCCGTCAGCCTGCTCATGGCAAGCCTGACGCCCTCAAGCATCCTGTTGCTGGACGAGCACACGGCCGCTCTGGACCCGAAAACCGCCGCGTTCGTTCTGGAACTCACTACCAAAATCATTGAGGAGCAGAAGCTCACAGCCTTAATGGTGACCCATAGCATGAAGCAGGCGCTGGAAGTCGGCAGCCGGACGGTAATGCTGCACCAGGGCCAGGTAGTGTTTGATATCGAGGGGAAAGACCGCGAAGGCCTGGAAGTGAAGGATTTGCTGGGCTTGTTTGAAAAACAGCGTGGGCTGGAAGTGGACGACGACAGCCTGCTGTTGGGGTAACACCTTCAGTGGAATAGAAAGTGGGGCCTCGAGGGGCCCCTTTTACTGACTGCGAGAGAAACGGCTCAGTGGCCGTAAATGCGCATGGCCGTGTTCGAGATGGCCAGGTTGTCCATGGCCACCGAGCCAACGGACACGCCGCCCACCAGCACGCTGCCTATGGTGACGTCGGACCGGAACTCCGCAAGGTCCACTGCCAGAGAATCCACCCCGGCGGCATTAGGCGCTTTGTAGATATCCAGTTCCACCGTGGCAAAAAGGTACAGCGGCTGCGGTGCAACAGGGTCGTAGTCGGCATTAGTCAGGCGCAGATCCCGAACACCAAGCGCAAGGAAAGGCGCATCAAAGTCCATATCATCAATCGCAATGTCCGTACGGAAGTTCATTACGTCTGTCGCGGTATCCACACGGATGGTACCTGACCCGATCAGGGCATCCATATGGAAGTTATCCAGGAGGGTGGTGGAGCCACCGGTCCCCTCCAGGTTCCATGCTCCTGTGCTGACTCGGAAGTCTACTGCACCCAGCACCGGAACAGGCAGGATGTTGATGACTGCGTCTCCATCGGCAAGGACATCGATGTCGATGCGGATGTTATCAAGCAGGTCGCTGGCAGGATGACTGGTCAGGTTGGTCCTCATCTCGGCAAAAAGGTCGGTGCGATTAGTACCACCTATCTCAATGTCGTTAATGGCCAACGAGCCTTCATCCGTGTACCGGAACTGGTCGATGTTGATTTTGGTTTCCAGCTCGATGCTGACACCGGCCTGGCCGGTGATCATGCCCATCGCCGAGTCATCCAGCATCTGGATCTCGGCTACGGCTGCAGGTGGAACACCCGCAACGCAGAGCGCTAGCAAGGTAGGTTTCAGGCCTTTCATTGTTATTTCCTTGTTTTAGTTTTTTTCACATCCTGTGGGCCACTGCAGTTTTCGACACCACGTCCATACTTTAGCGACACGTTCAAACCGGGTACGTGCAGGGGTCACAATTCATATGACTTTCCTAACGGATTGGAAAGACCAGCCTAGGTCTGATCAATTTTTAAACCACAACATGTAGTGGTTTTGAACCTTTACCCCCAAACCGCTGTTTTAGAAAAATTTTCCCGGATTCAAGCCGGTTTCGATTGATTTTCTTTGCCCCGAAGCGCCTATCAATAGTTGCGTTCTTATTCACAGAACACTATATCCTGTTATACTCATTTCAGATTCAGCCCATATATAGTGGTTAAAAAGAAAACAGGCCCAAGGCCAAAAACACGATTCTCAAGGGGTATGGCGCCGCCGGCACAAGGACTGGCGCCATCAAAAAAAGACATACCGGAAGACAGAGGGTGGAAATGAACGCTAAGGCACAGGCAGTGGTAACAACTATCCCGATGCAGGAAGCCTCAATCGACATCTGGCACAGCAAATATCAGCTGAAGACCAAGACCGGCGAGCCCGTAGACAAGGACATCAACGCAACCTACGAACGTGTTGCCAAAGCCCTTGCCGAGGTGGAAAACAAATCCGTGCGCACCCAGCACATGAAAAACTTCATCTGGGCCCTGCAGAACGGCGCCATTCCCGCCGGCCGGATTACCTCCAATGCCGGTGCCGAAGCACACAAACCGGCCACCTCCACCATCAACTGCACCGTTTCCGGCACCGTTCAGGATTCCATGAACGACATCCTGGAGAAAAACCACGAAGCCGGCCTTACCCTCAAGGCAGGTTGTGGTATCGGTTATGAGTTCTCCACCCTGCGCCCGAAAGGCGCCTACGTGGCCGGCGCCGGCGCCACCACCTCCGGCCCGCTGTCGTTTATGGATATCTTCGACCGCATGTGCTTCACCGTATCCTCTGCCGGTGGCCGCCGCGGCGCCCAGATGGCCACGTTCGATGTGCACCATCCAGACGTGATCGACTTCATCCAGGCCAAGCGTGAAGACGGTCGCCTGCGCCAGTTCAACCTCTCGCTGCTGATCACCGAAGACTTCATTGAAGCCGTGCGCAACGGCGACGACTGGCACCTCTCCTTCCCGGTTACCCAGAAGGAAGTGGACGACGAAGGCCTGGACCTGAGCGATGCCAGCCAGTTCGTGTACCGCGATTTCCCGGTACAGGAAGGCTACGTGGTGAACGATGAAGGCAAAGTGGCCTGCCGCATCTACCGCACCCTGAAAGCCCAGTTCATCTGGGACACCATCATGACCAGTACCTATGACTACGCCGAGCCGGGTTTCATCCTGATCGACAAGGTCAACCAGATGAACAACAACTGGTTCTGCGAAGACATCCGCGCCACTAACCCCTGCGGCGAACAGCCCCTGCCCCCGTACGGCAGCTGCCTGCTGGGCTCTGTGAACCTGACCAAGTTCGTGGACTACCCGTTCACCGACAAGGCCAGCTTCAACTACGAGAAATACCGCAAGGTAGTGGGCATCTTCACCCGCATGCTGGACAACGTGGTAGAGATCAACGGCCTGCCGTTGGCCGAGCAGCGTCATGAAATCACCTACAAGCGCCGCCACGGCATGGGCATCCTGGGCCTGGGCTCCACCCTCGCCATGTTGCGCATGCCCTACGGTTCTGAAGAATCCGTACAGTTCACCGAAGAAGTCGTGCGTGAAATGGCCGTTGAAGGCTGGCGCCAATCCCTCGCTCTGGCCGAGGAAAAAGGCGTTGCGCCGATCATGGACGACGAGTTCGAGATTGATGCCAAGATGTTGAACAAGTGCCCGCAGCTGAGCAAAGACGGCTACAAGCTGGGCGACAAGGTGAAAGGTCGCGTACTGCACGCCAAGTACAGCAAGTACATGCAGCAGATTGCCAGCGTGGAGCCGAAGCTGGTGGAAGAACTGGCGGAGAAAGGTGGCCGTTTTACCCACCACACATCCATTGCGCCGACCGGCACCATCAGCCTGTCGCTGGCCAACAACGCCAGTAACGGCATCGAGCCGAGCTTCTCGCACCACTACGCTCGTAACATCATCCGCGAAGGCCGGAAGACCAAAGAGAAGGTAGACGTATTCTCCTTCGAGCTGCTGGCCTACCGTCACCTGGTGAACCCAGGCGCCATGCCCTTCTCCGAAGACGAGGACAAAAAGCTGCCGGCCTACTTCACCACCTCCGACGATGTAACACCGTCGCAGCACGTGGACATCCAGGCCGCCGCCCAGAAATGGGTAGATTCCTCGATCTCCAAGACCGCGAACGTTCCTACAGACTTCGCCTATCAGGACTTCAAGGACATTTACCTCTACGCCTACGATAAGGGCCTGAAGGGTTGCACCACCTTCCGCTTCAACCCGGAAGCCTTCCAGGGCGTACTGGTTAAGGAAAAAGACCTCGAGAACACAATGTACGAGTTCACCCTGGATGATGGCAGCAAGGTCACCCTCAAGGGCAACGAGCAGGTAGAGTACGACGGCGAAATCCACAACGCCGCCAACCTGTTTGACGCGCTGAAAGAAGGCACCTACGGCAAGTACTGATCCGGGAACCGACACAGGACAACGAACATGACAGTTAAAATCAGCAACAAAATCGTCGGCTACCGCGTAAAGAAAGCCGACCCCGAAGCCGCCGCCGAGCATCAGGCGCCGGTGCACGCAGAAACCAAGCCCGTTGAGATGAACGAATACATCGAACGGCCGGACTTCCTGCTGGGCACCACCTACAAGATAAAGCCGCCGGTTGCCGAGCACGCGATGTACATCACCATCAACGACATCCTGCTCAACGAAGGCACCGACCACGAAAGCCGGCAGCCCTACGAAGTGTTCATCAACTCCAAGTCGATGGAACACTTCCAGTGGGTTATCGCCCTCACCCGCGTAATCTCCGCGGTATTCCGCAAGGGTGGCGACGTAACCTTCCTGGTGGAAGAGCTGCGTAGCGTGTACGACCCCAACGGTGGCTACTTCAAGAAAGGCGGTGTGTTCATGCCGTCCCTGGTAGCTGAAATTGGCGCCGTGATCGAGAAGCACCTTAAGGCCATCGGCCTGCTGGAAAGCGAGGAAATGAGCGAAACCACCAAGCGCATCCTCGCCGAGAAGCGCGCGGAGTTCGAAGCCAGCCACACCACGGCCACGAACGACGACAAAGCCGACGACTACCCGCCCAACGCCACCATGTGCGGCAAGTGCAGCACCAAGGCGGTCATTGTGATGGACGGGTGCGCGACTTGCCTCTCCTGCGGCGATAGCAAGTGCGGTTGAGGTGATTCACTGCACTGAGTGACGAGAAGGCCTGGAGTGAAAACTTCGGGCCTTTTTGTTTTTCGGGGCGGAAGAATGTGGAGATAGACGACAATTGTCCGAGAACCTGATGATTTTCGCCCCTACTCGCTTACAACAGTTTGAAATTATGGAATATCTTGGGGATGGCCAATATGGATAGGCGAACAGTCATGGCCCAGACCGTGGTGGAAGTAGACGCTTATTTCCGGAGGGGCTGCTTTCTTAATTGGGTATCGTTCGGATGTAGAAAGGAAATCTGGTCGTTGGGATTAACGAGACTTGCAGATGGACGCGTTTGAATAGACGTCATTTGACGTTGAATTAGCTGTTATTGGGAGGGTGAGTGAGGAAGATTAAAGGTTACGCACCTGAACTAGTAGGTATCTTCGCTGGACTCCTAGCGCTCAATCTCTGGTATTTTTCGAGCCTGGCAGTTACCGAAAGTATTGCCCCAAAATCATACGAATATATGGCCCAGGCAGTCATCATTGCGATAGGCGCTTTCATTGGTTCTTGGTCAGCTGTAAAGCTTAACGAGAACAAGGAAACAGCCGACAGTTATCGCTTGAGAAAAGAAGCTTTGAATCAGGCGATTTTCGTCATCGCTCGGCAGATGAATGCTATGCGGCTAATTAAACAGGATATAGAGCAATACCAAGAGGGCGTCCAAAGAGCTTTCAATTTACCTGCGCAAAAGCCTCCAAAGTATTCAGATCTAAAACAAGACATTAATTCGCTTTCGTTCGTTTTGGAAACAGACACTCCGCAGATTCTGTTGGATTTGACGGTTGAGCAAGAACGGTTCGATCAGGCAATCGAGTCTATAAACGTCAGAAATGATTTTTATGTTTATCAAGTCCAGCCTGCGATCAGTCAACAAGGCTTGACTAGCCTTAGAGTTACGAGGCAACAGCTGAGGGAGGCATTGGGAGAAAGAATATTTGAGGGTGCGATGCAGGGAGCCCGCGAGTTGAGCTCTCATGTTGTCGAAACCGACAAGTCTTTGCCCCAGATGTATAGTCGTCTGTTGGATTTTTCAAAGAAGCATTTCCCTGGTGAAAAATTCGTACATTGGGAAATCCAATAACAAGTCACTGTTGGCGGACAATTCTTCCACCGCTTCGCGGCTCCAAAATTGCCGCAAAGTTTTGCGTTAAAAACCTATTCTCACCAGTGCAATCGACAGGAGGTTTTATGAGTACGGTAAAAATCGGCTCAGATGAGCGCCCACTGGAAGATGCGGATGCACAGTGGATAAATCAGCAAATTAATCGAAGACGTGATGATGGTGAAGATGTCTGCGTTGTTGTTAGGCTCAATGAACCTGGAGTAAATGTCACACTTGCTACTCCAAGTTGTGGGTGTGGCGGTGGCGGTGGTCGTAAAGCAAATGACCAAGAATCAGCTGTCCTTGGTTTGTGGACGGAAAGAGGCATGAATCAAGCCGATTTCAATGGCGGGAGTTTGGTTGCTTTTTTGGCCCAGTTGGAGCGTCTTCTATAAGTTTTAACCAATTGGTCAACCGGACACCAAAAGCGTAGCGCTTTTCGTTCCCTCCGCTGCGGTACGGCGCCGGTTACCATCAGCGTTGGGCGGCCTACGGAAAACTGAAAAACTGATTGAGTATATTGGATGAAGGAAATTCTCGATAAGCTGTCATCGTATAATATTTTCAACTATCTCCTACCTGGCGTTCTTTTTGCGTCGATTGGGACGGAAATCTCTTCGTACACTTTACTTGTTGATAATCTGGCAGTTGGAGCATTTCTTTACTACTTTTATGGGCTTGTTATTAGTCGCCTCGGATCGCTCGTAGTTGAGCCTATCTTGAAAAAACTCAGAATCGTGCATTTTGCCGATTATTCTAGTTTCGTTACTGCATCTCACTCCGATCAGAAGATCGATGTATTGTCGGAGCAGAACAACTCCTATCGTTCTCTTGCATCGCTTTTCCTGTGTTTATTGATGCTGTCAGCTATTGAATATCTCGATCGATTTTTTGGCATAGGCCATACGGAGTTACTAATTATTGCCGTGGCACTACTTCTCGTTCTTTTTGTCTCAGCGTATAAAAAACAAACAAAATATATAACGAACCGAGTGGATGCTGTTCTGGGTAAAACCATGAAAGGAGCGGCTAATGAAGCTGACGATTCATGATGTCGGGCATGGGCAATGTATAAGCTTGATTCATGCAAACGGCAATGTAATGCTTTGGGATTGCGGTCATGATGATGAGTATAGGCCTTCGGTGTTTTTGCCCGCTTTAGGGATCAGTCGAGTTGATTATTTCTTCGTGACCAACTTCGATGAGGACCATCTCAGCGATCTACACAATCTTCGTGATCGTGTGCGCTTGCGGTCAATATTCAGAAATAAAAGTATATCAGCGGATCAACTTCGTGCTCTCAAACGAGAGGCAGGGCCTATATCTCCAGCTATGCAGTCGATGCTAGACATGCTTGGCAAATATACTGGAGGGCCACTGGCGCCCGCCCCGGAGTTCCCCAACGTTCGCTTCCGGACGTTCAGCAACTCGTTTGGTACTCGTTTCCAAGACACTAACAATATTAGCCTCGTTACTTTCCTTACCGTTCACGGAACGAAATTTTTGATCCCGGGCGACCTAGAGGTTCAGGGTTGGGAAGCGCTACTAGAACGTCCCGAATTTGGAGCAGAGTTGGCTGATGTGGACGTTTTTATTGCGTCCCATCATGGTCGTGAGAGTGGTTATTGCCCCGAAGTATTCAGTCATTGTACGCCAAGCGTCGTGGTAATCTCGGATAGCGAAATCAAGCATGCCACGCAAGGGATGGTCAACGCTTATGGCAATCAATCAACTGGTATCTCTTTTAATGGTGAAAGCAGGCATGTTCTCACTACCCGGCGAGACGGAACGCTTACCTGGAACTTTGAGTAAGCCGCCCAACAAGTCGGTCAACCGGACGCCAAAAGCGTCCCGCTTTTGTTTCCATCCGCTGCGCTCCGGCGCCGGTTACCGCAGGCGTTACATGGTGAAGCTAGTCCTATGATTTCGGTAAAGCTGAGGAACCTTCGTCACCAAGATAGAGAGGCGGTCATTGCCATGCTTGGCGATCCTGAGGTGATGAGGTTTCTTGGGCCTCGTCGCGCCCTGGCAGAAGATGAGGCAGAAGCGTGGTTCGAGGATGCATTCGTCAACCCGACCCGCTTCACTATTGCTGACGCTGATACTGAAGAGTTCATCGGATTCTGTGGCATTAAACAGATAGATGGTATTCCGGACTTCGGCTATTTCATCAGACCGAAGTTCTGGGGCAGCGGCATTGCTGCTAAGGCATGCGAGTTGGCCGTCGAAAGGCTATCGTCCAAGATCGATCTATCGACAGTCCAGGTTTTCATCGCGGATGACAATTTGGCTAGCCAGCGAGTAGCTCAAAAATTGGGGTGGCAGGCCACGCACAGTGGTACTAAGGATGGAGAGTATGGCCGATACTACCGAATCACCATGTAACCAGGCGGTCAACCGGACGCCAAAAGCGTACCGCTTTTAGTTCCCTCCGGTGCGCTCCGGCGCCGGTTACTATCAGCGTCATATCTTTAAAGAGGCTAGTTTTGAAGCACGTCATTTTATTGATCGTCTTGGTTTATTGCAGTGCCGCAGGCGCTAACATGGGTTCAGGCAGTGAGCCTAATAATTCGCCCAAATTTGATGCGGATTACGATAATGTTTTAGGCCAGTGGTTTATGCAAAACCAGATGGCAGCTTTGGATAAGTGCGTTAAAGCAAACCATACTGCAGCAATTGCCCCGTTTGACGGCTTCATCCAAGTTGAACCCAGTGGTTTGATAATTCGATACCATGTTGAGGTCAAAAACCCTTTTTCCCTGTGCCTGAAATCAGTACTAGAGGGAAAGCAAGCGCCTAAACCACCACAGGGCATCCAGCTCAATCCATTCGACTGGGGCGGCATGGAAGAGGTATGACCAACGCGTCAACGGGACGCCAACTACGCTTCGATCCGTTCGCGCCCATTACCACTGGCGTTAATGCCTAGAGGAATCTATGTCAGAGATAGTCAAAACTCCTGAGCCGCCGTATTACGCGGTTATTTTCAGTAGCCATCGCACCGAGGGCGACAATGGTTACGGGGACATGGCAGAGAGGATGGTTGATTTGGCAGCAACCCAACCGGGCTTCTTGGGTATGGAGTCTGTCCGGGAGGATTTGGGTATCACCGTATCTTATTGGGAAAGCTTGGAGTCCATCACCAATTGGAAACAGAACGCCGAGCATCGAGAGGCTCAGCGATTGGGCCACCAAAAATGGTACTCCACCTTTCGGGTTCGTATTGCGAGGGTAGAGCGTGAGTACGGCATTTAACCAGCCAGTTGAATGGTCATTCCGGGCCACATCTGTTTTTAAAAAAGAGTTTTATGGACCAGCCTTTGAGCCTCAGACCCGCCGCCAAAACCGACCTGCCCTCCATCGTTTCCTTGTTCACCGATTCGGTCCATCAGCTTGCAGCCCGCAGCTATACGCCAGAGCAACGGGCCGCCTGGGCGCCGGAAGTTCCTGATGAGGAACAATGGCGATCCCGGCTGGCAAAGGTGGAAACGTTAATCGCAGAATCTGATGGCACCATGGCGGGCTTTATCTCTTTCACCGCCAGCGGCCACATCGAGTTCCTTTTCACTGCGCCAACCTTTTCACGCCGAGGCGTTGCATCGTTGCTCTGCGAAGCTGCCGTAGAACGCCTTCTTGGCAGAGGCGTCCGAACGCTGACAACAGATGCCAGTCTCGAAGCCCGTCCTTTTTTTGAATCCAGGGGTTTCTCGGTGGTGGAAGATCAGACTGTGGAGCGCGACGGCGTTCAGCTTCAGAGGTTCGCCATGGCTCGGTGCCTGAGTCAGAGCGAATAATGCTTGATTCATAAAGCTGGCTGCACTGCGGTTTCAGACGGAGTCCCTTGCGTTATATATTCTGCCCCTGGCTCCCTTTCACTAACCTAATCGGCAGGTCTGGCAGGTATGGCTACTCTTTCAGGCGGTCTTGTACACGAAATGCCCTCCGATCTGGCGGGTGCTCTTGGCCAGAGCAAAACCACGGTTGAACTATGGGAGAGTCTCACGCCCATCGCACGCAATGAATTCATTTGCTGGGTTGAAGATGCGAAGCAAGAGAAAACCCGAGTGAAGCGGATTCACCGAACGGTTAAGGAGCTTGCAGAGGGTAAGAGGCGCCCGTGCTGCTGGCCTGGCTGCATTCACCGTACCGACAAGAAGCCCGGCAAATGGCAGCAGACTGTTCTTGTTGAAGGCAGGTCCAGAAAGTAAAAGTGGCCGGCCACGTAGCAAGGCGGCCGAATCTGTTCTACGTTCCCCCAAGTTAATCAACACGCATCGAGACCTGATCTGAAGGGGTGACGAATGACGGAAAGCATCACTGTTACGAGACTTCTGCCGAACATCTGTACGGAGAAAATGGAAGAAACTCGCGACTTCTACAAGGAGTTGCTGGGCTTTGTTGTTGGCTTCGAGCACCAGGGCTGGTACATCCAGATGGCCTCGCCCGAAAGGCCGGAACTTCAGATCGGTATCATGCGCCTTGATTATGAGTTCACACCACCGCCATTCCAGCACCCGGCACAAGGCGTCATCCTGTCGGTACAGGTCGAGGACGTTGACGCCGCCTGTGCTGCCGTCAAAGCCCGTGGTTTCGAGCTGGCTCAAGACCTATGCACTGAGGATTTCGGGATGAGGCGGTTTATGGTGGCCGACCCGAACGGGTTACTTGTAAATCTTTTCTCGTTCCCGTGATGTAGGTGAAGCCCGGGACAGATCTGGTTTTATCCGAACGAGCGTAAGTCGCGACTGAACCGGAACGGTTCTATCTTTCATCCAGCCAAGCTCCAAACCCAACCGGAGGCCAAACGTGAGCGAACCCCGCAGTGACGATACCGACCATGCCTTTCTGCAGGAAGCGGTTCAACTGGCTCTCGACTCCGTCGATCAGGGCGGCGCCCCGTTCGGCGCGGTGGTGGTTCACAACGGCCGGGTGATTGCCCGGGCGGGCAACCGAGCGAAGCAGGATTGCGACGCCACCGCCCACGCGGAGGTTGCGGCGATACGTCTTGCCGGCCAGGCGCTGGGTGACGCCCACATGCCGGAAGCCACCCTGTACGCCAGCTGCGAGCCCTGCCCCATGTGCCTGGCGGCGGCCCACTGGGCTCGCATTCCCCGCATCGTGTATGCCGCACCCCAGGAAACGGCCAACCGGGCCGGCTTTGCCGATGGCAACATTGCCGAGCAGCTGTACGGGCAAATTCATCCCGTAAACCCGGAACAGCTGGGGTTGTGTCATATCGAACTCGAGAACTCGGCGGCGCCTTTTCAGGCCTCGCTGAGAAAGCACGAAGGAGGTCTACGATGAACATTGAACTCACCGGTAAGACGGCCATTGTCACCGGCTCCACCCAGGGTATTGGCCTCGCCATTGCCAAGGGACTGGCCGATTGCGGGGCCACCGTTGTCGTCAACGGGCGGAAGCAGTCGAACGTGGATGCCGCTGTGGCCGAAGTTCGCGAGAGTGCGCCCGACGCAACCGTTCGCGGGGTCGCTGCCGATCTGGGCACGGCCGAGGGCTGTCAGGCGCTGGTGGATGCCGAGCCGAGCGCCGATATCCTGGTGAACAATGTCGGGCTGTTCGGCCCGCAGGACTTTTTCGATACCCCGGATGATAACTGGCAGCACTTTTTCGACGTCAATGTGATGTCTGGCGTGCGCCTGTCGCGGGCGTACTTGCCGGGCATGGAGAAGAAAGGCTGGGGCCGGGTGATTTTCATCTCGTCCGAATCCGGCCTGAACATCCCGGCCGATATGATCCACTACGGCTTTACCAAGACTGCCAATCTGTCGGTGTCTCGGGGTCTAGCGAAGCGCATGGCGGGTACCGGCGTCACCGTCAATGCCGTACTGCCCGGGCCAACCATGTCCGAGGGTGTGCAAGGCATGCTCAAGGAGGCTGCGGAGAAATCCGGCAAGAGCCTCCAGGACACCGCCATCGACTTCGTGAGAGCCGAGCGGCCCAGTTCCATCATCCAGCGCCCCGCGGAAGTGGACGAGGTGGCCAACCTGGTGGTTTATGTGGCCTCGCCTCTGTCATCAGCCACCACGGGCGCCGCATTGCGAGTGGATGGTGGTGTCGTCGACTCGATTGCCTGAGGGATCTCGATTTGGACGGGCGCTGCACGACAAGGGAGTACCACATTCGAGTTTGAACGGGAGGTAGACCATGCAGAACCTGGCAACCCCGAGAATCGTTCGTCGCGATGAGTGGGAGCAGGCGCGTGCTGAACTGCTGGCCCTTGAGAAGGCCCACACACGTGCTGGCGATGAATTAGCGGCAGCGCGCAGGCGTCTGCCAATGACGCCGATGGAGCCGGTCACGGTGGTAGGCCCGAATGGCGCCGTCCCCCTGACTGATGTCTTTGAAGGGCGGCGTATGCTGATCGTGTATCACTTCATGTGGACGCCGGGCGCCCCGCACGAAAAGCAGTGTGAAGGCTGCACGCACACTCAGGTGGCGATGAACTCGGCCGTGCGTGCGTACCTGGCAGAACGTGATGTGAGCTACGCCGTGTTTAGCAGCGGTCCTTGGGACGAGATAGCTGCCTACCGGGATTTCATGGGCTGGACAACCCCGTGGTACTCAACAGCGGATTCGTCAGACGCGCTGGCGACCCGAGACGGAGGCGACCTGCGCTGTTACCTCCGGGATGGAGACCGGGTGTTCCAAACCTATGAAACGTCGCAACGAGGAGTCGAAGCCATGATGCCCACGCTGCACTTGCTCGATCGTACGCCTTACGGCCGGCAAGAGACGTGGGAGGAATCGCCCGACGGCTGGCCCCAGGACCAGGCCGGCTCATGGTGGCGACGCGACGGCCGGCCAGTGGCTCAGTGGACACGTACCGATGAGGCAGTCGAGTCGGGTGCCAGCTGCTGCTCTCAGAATAGAGAAAACGATGCCTGAGCCCTGGAAGGCTTCTCGAACGGAACAGCCAATGATAAGTTTTTGAGGCTGCACCAGCGGCCAACTTTGATTATCGAGCGGAGAACACGAATGCCAGCCTACGTGATCGGTAACATCACCGTGAAAGACCCTGAAAAATGGGCTGAATACCGCAGCCTTGTGCCAGCAACGCTGATACCTTGGAGCGCGAAACTGGTGCTTCGGGGCAAGGAGGCGAAGGTACTGAGCGGGCAGTACTGCCACACGGATACCGTGGTGATCCGTTTTCCGGATACCGATTCCGTCGCCGGATGGCACAACTCCCCTGCGTATCAGGCAATTGTGCCACTGCGCACACAGGCGGCGGACGTGGATCTGGTGAGTTTCGAGGCGGATTAACAGGCAGGCAGATCCAGGCTCTACACAAAGTTAGATGCTCATACGGAAGTGCTTGGGTTCCCTATGGGCACCTTCGATACAGACCCGGGTAACGCCGGAGCGACATGTTTACGTGCGCAACAAGGCGTCGTGGTTTGAGATCACAGGCGACCTGCCCCAGTATACGGAAAATCCCTGACGCGGACGCCTTTAGCCTTTTAAATTCTGAAATGAAAATCAAGGAAGATCATGAAAGTATCCCCCCTCCCCCTCATCGTTCTCTGCCTGTTCATGGGCTTCACTTTCTGGGTAATGGCCGGGGCTGAGCAGTCGCTTCTGGCCTTTGGTGCCGAGCTGATGTCCAGTCCGGATACCGCCCAGGTTGTCATCGATCTCTACATTCTCGCTGCACTGGCTTGCATCTGGATGTACCAGGACGCTAAAAGGCGTGGCAAAGGACTGGGCTATCTGATTCCTTTTTTTATCCTGACGGCCGTATTTGTGTCTGCAGGGCCCTTGCTATACCTGGTGCTTCGAGGTGGGCGCGAGCCTGAAACCGAGCCCGCTTAGCTCTGATCGTGCCCATCAGCAAAATCGGCGTAGGGAATCTTTGAGCCCACGCGCTCCAATGATACTGTTTATTGGTATCAATGATGCAGATGCGGGAGACGCCCATGGCAGGCGGATGGTCACGTGATGGTGCGGTTCAGGAACAGATCGACGCCAGCGTTGAAGACGAGATCCAGCGCGCTCGCAGCCAGTTAGCCGGAGGCGAAAGCGCTGAAGAATGCGACGAGTGCGGTGCTCCAATTCCGGAGGCACGGCGCAAGGCCATTCCCGGTGTTCGGCTGTGCATTGAATGTCAGGCAGCCCACGAGAAAGAAAACCCTCACTCCGGCGGCATAAATCGTCGGGGCAGCAAAGACAGCCAACTCCGATAGCCCGATAATGCTGTTGTAACTGACATTCGGGAGGTGGCGCCCCGCCTTTTCCTGATTCGACTGATTTGTCTGAGAGAAACCGAACATGCTGGAAAAACGCATTCCACCGGTAGCGCTGGTGCTGATTGTAGGTTTGTTGATGTGGCTCATCGCAAAGGCAGGCCCGCGGATAGAGGTTGGCGAAACGCTGCGTTCGGCGATAGCAATCAGCCTGTTTTTGCTGGGCGTCCTGTTTGCACTCGCCGGGGTGCTGGCTTTCCGGTCCTCGAAGACAACCGTAGATCCCCGCAAGCCAGAAGCCACCTCTGCCCTGGTCAGCTCGGGCGTTTACCGGTATTCCCGCAACCCCATGTATGTGGGATTCGCGTTATGGCTGCTGGCCTGGGGCGTGTTCCTGGCATCCGCCTGGGCTCTGATCGGCGTGATTGTCTTTGTGATGTATATGAACCGGTTCCAGATTGCACCGGAGGAACGTGCCCTGCGGGAGATTTTCGGCGATGAGTTCCGGGATTATGAGCAACGGGTGCGGCGCTGGCTTTGACCGCATCTGAACCCGGACGGGTGTGTTTTTTTCAACTTCCCTTTCCTGATTCAATCTGAGGCAGGAGCGCTTCAAATCCCTCTCACAGCTGCTAAGTTTCCACGAAGGGGACACACGTTGATGAAGCTGCCGAGATGGGCAGGAAAGGGCTACGGGTATGAGACAACGGATCGGTTTCTGTACCACCACGGACGATGTGCGCATCGCTTATGCAACCACCGGTCGAGGCAGGCCATTGCTGCGGGTGGGCGGTTGGATGACCCATATCGAACATGATCTGGACAGCCCGGTTTGGAGTCACTGGCTGCGGGAGCTGACCCGCGATCACACGCTGGCCCGCTTCGACATTCGCGGCTCCGGCCTTTCCGACAGGGATGTGAAAAGCCAAACCTTGGACGCCTGGGTCCGCGACGTGGAGGCGGTGGTCGCCAGCCTCGGCTGGCGCCAATTCCCCATGCTGGGCGTGTGTCAGGGAGCGGCCATCGCCGTACTGTATGCGGTACGGCATCCGGAAAAAGTCACCCACCTGGTGCTTTACAATCCCTATGCGCACGGTGCCTTTACCGAAGGGATGGCCGGCTATCGCGTGGAAGAGGCGGAAACTCTGGCGCGCATGATTGAAGTCGGATGGGCTCGCAGAACTGGCGCCTTTCGGGAGGTGTTTGCCCGCCTGCTTTCCCCCTCGGATGCAGCGGATCAGATCAGCTGGTGGGACGAACTTCAGAGCCTGACCGTGGATCGGGCCATGGCCGCCCGGCTGTGGCGGGCCTTTCACGAACTTGATATCCGCGATCTGCTTCCGCAGCTGCACTGTCCAACTCTGGTGGCACACGTAAAGGGCGATTCCATGGTGCCCTTTGAGGCTGGGCGCAACCTGGCCGGGCGGATTCCCGATTGCCGGTTTCTGCCGTTGGAGGGCCGTAACCATATTCTCCAACCCCGGGACCCCGGTTGGCACCTGTTCGTCGAGGAAGTACGCCGGTTTCTCGCCGATGAGCCCGGTGAAGGCTTGCCGTCCGTTGCGGGTTTTCATGAACTGACCCGCCGGGAGCGTGTCGTTCTTGATCACGTTGCACGGGGACAGTCGAATGCGGCCATTGCCAGCGAACTGTCGCTGGCACCGAAAACCGTCCGAAACCACGTCAGCAACATCTGCGGTAAATTGGCCGTTTCCTCTCGGCCAGAACTGGTCATCGAAGCCCGGAACGCCGGCTTCGGCATGGAGTAAGCTCCGGATACTGGTCAGCTTTCCCCCTTCGGGCCATTCGTCCCGTTTTTCCCAATTTCGTTTCTGGAATTCGGGACAGACACCTCATGAATGAAAGGCCTCTCCTGCCCAAACTGAGACCGTAAGCAAGTAAGCAGAGGAGCAGAGGAGCAGGAGCCATGTTAGTAGCGAACGAATCATCCATCGTAGAACGCCAACACTCTCTGAGCCGACATTACGCGGAGGCTCCCGAGGATGCCTGGATTACCGACCACGCCCGGGCGCTGCCAAGTAAACACAGGGACGCCATTCACGGTGTGGTGGAGCCCGCCAACAACGATGGCGTGCTCCAGCCCTACGGAATCCACCGGGCGGTGGGCGGCGACCACGACGCCCCCAATCCAGGAGACCTTCTGTGCTCGGCCCTAGCCGCCTGCCTGCACTCGACGCTTCGCATGGTTGCCGAGCGGCTCGATATACAGCTCATCGGCAGCGAAGTCACGGTTGCGGCCAGCGTCGACGTTCGGGGCGCACTCATGGTGGATATGGCAGTGCCCGTCGGTTTTCAGCGCATGCACTGCGATGTACACCTGGAAGTTCCCGCGGAAACTGACGAGAAGACGATCAAAACCCTGATGGTCGGTGCAGAGGGCTGTTGCGTGGTGTTTCAAACCCTCAATGCCGGCACCAAGGTGACAACCGACTGGCGAATCGACCAGGTGGCCTGACACCGGCCACGTCGCCTCACAGGCCCAACCGCGGCGCTTGTGAGTCTGTAAGCAACTCGAATGAACAGGAGATGTTCTTATGTTCCGTAAACTCGATAAACAAGCGACTATAGCCGCCTTCGCGGCGCTGATTCTCGCAGTCTCCGCCAGCGCCGATGAACCCAAACCCATCGCGGCGGAGCCCCTGACCCAGCGGCACACCTTTGACGGCGATGTCGCGATCAAGATCTCACAAGACCTGAAGGGTCTGCCAGAGCAGGTCATCACATTTGATGACGCTTCCCACCTCACGGTGGTGCGTTTCACCATCCAGCCAGGTGCCGTGTTCCCCTGGCATACCCACCCCGGCACCGTACTGATCACGGTTACCGAGGGCGATTTCGTGTTCACGTTCGCCGAAGACTGTGTCGATCGCGAATACGGACCCGGGGACGCACTGGTGGATCCGGGCGACACCGTCCACACAGCGCTTAACCCGAGCAGTAATCAGGAAACCGAGGTGGTTGCCGTTCTCCTGGGCGCACCCGCCGAAGGCGCGCTGACGATTCCGGTTACCGAGGAAAGGAACGCGGCCCTGGACGCCAAGTGCGGGATCGAGCGCAACGCTGAGTGATGCGGGTCGCCGGGCAGGGTTTTCCAACCGTGCCCGGCGACTTCACTGTGAATTTAACCACGGCCTACTCTTCCAGAGTGATTCCGGATCCACCAATGTCTTCAGGGGTATCCCGGAACTTCGGCAAGCCGTCGTGCACTCTCAGCACTTTTTCCTGGTAGTACACATGCACACCGGGCTTGAACGGCAACTCTGGCAGGATGGCCGCGTAAACGTCGGTCAGGCCAAGCTCTGGATGCTCCGTCAGGATGTGGCCACCGCAGGTCTTACACCATTTGCGATAGCTTTTCGGCGTCTTGTTGTATGAAACGAGGTTGTCCATGCCCTTGGTGACCTCAACCGCCTCCGGCTTCCAGAGTGTAAAGGCGTTCACCGGCCCCGCGGACCAATGCCGGCACGAATCACAGTGGCAATAACCCATGGCTTCGGGCTCGCCGCTGACGCTCAATTCAACCGCGCCGCAAAAGCAGCTTCCTTTGTAGGTAGTAGTGCTCATGATCTTAATCTCCTTGCCTTCGGAAATTGCGTCCTTTTGAGGATCCGCTCCTGGGTCCACCGTCAGTGGTGCTGGGTAAAGTATTTGCTATCTGCACCTTTCAGAGTAGTGGCTGCTACGCCACAATAAGGGGACATTTCGGACTCCCGAGGTGCAGGATGATTGATGTCACTGTCGTTCTGGTGGAGGGAGGCATGCCTTCAACGGCCGTGGCTCCGGTAGAGGTGTTCAGCACAGCCGGCGTGCTTTGGAACTCCATGCGAGGCCTGCAACCCGAACCTCAGTTCAGGGTGCGCACCGTTTCGCAGGATGGCAAAAATGTGTCCACCGCCGTGAACCTGAACCTGGAACCCTGCTGCCGTCTTGACGAGGTGGACGTCACCGATCTCATCATCGTATCGGCTGTGGGAACAGACCTGGAGGCTGCTTGCCGGGCCAACGCACCTCTCTACCCCTGGCTTCGCGATTGGCATGAAAGAGGAGCCAGAATTGCAGGGGTCTGTGCCGGCGTTGCATTGCTGGCTGAAGCCGGCCTTCTGAATGGACGGCCAGCAACAACTCACTGGGGCGTTGTCGATGCCTGTCGTCACCGATATCCCGATGTTCACTGGCAACCGGAGCGGTTTCTGACCGAAAGTGACAACCTGCTTTGCAGCGGCGGCGTTTACGCCTCTGTGGACCTAAGCCTTTACCTGGTTGAAAAGCTTTGCGGCCACACGGTTGCCATCCAGACTGCCAGAGCCTTGCTTCTGGAAACGCCCCGTGTCTGGCAGGTTGGGTACGCTGCCGATCCTCCGGCGGCAAACCACGAGGATCGTCTGGTCCGTCGGGCCCAGCAGTGGCTGTTCGAACACTACACTGGCCCCGTCCGCATTAGCGATCTGGCAGAGACCGTGGCCATGAGCCCGCGGAATTTTGCCCGGCGCTTCAAGCTCGCGACCGGAGAAACACCTACAGACTATCTCCACCGCTTGCGAATCAATGCCGCGCGGCATTTGCTGGAAAACGAGCAACAAACCATCCAACAGGTTAGCCAGGCCGTTGGTTATGAAGACCTTGCTTTTTTTCGTAGGCTGTTCAAACGCTACGTGGGCTCCTCTCCCAAATACTATCGGGAGGTGTTCACTGTCGGCGCTTCCGAAAATGTTGCAACTAGCGGGCGCAGTCCTCATCGATAATTCTTCGATTATCAGAAGGAATAATGGAGGCGTTCCGGCATCGCTCTATTATTTTGGTGATTAAGAATAAAAGTGCGTTTATTCAACAATCTCACCCAAGCACTGCTGCATTCCCCACTTAAGTCTCCGCTTAAAGCGTGGGCTCTGGTACCGGTGTTCGCAATCATCGCGGTGTCCGTCGGCCTCAGCACTGGATTATTTCGGCCGGGTTGGCTGGATTCGCCAATCACTCCCCTGCTTCCCTTCATATTGTTTGTGTTCCCCTCCTTGCTGGAAGAAGCTTTTTTCAGGGGCGTACTGATTCCGAGAAACATCCTGGACTCCGGTCAAGCAAAAGCGGCCTGGAGGGTTGTAATCAGCACGCTGGTATTCGTTGCCTGGCATCCGTTCAATGCACTGACCTTTAATCCCACGGCTGTTCCTCTTTTCCTGGATCCGTGGTTTCTGGTTATCGTGGCTGCTATGGGGCTAACCTGCGGCTACGCCTATGTGCTTTCCAGGTCTATCTGGGTACCCGTAATCATTCACTGGGCGGCGGTCACAGTCTGGGTGCTTTTTCTTGGCGGCAGAAATCTTGTGCTGGAACTCTGACCTTTCGTCCTGCCTGCGCTACCAGCTGCTAGCCTTTTAATGACGAAAGCGTTTTTGGAGGCGAGCCTCATGCCCTATAACAGCAACTCGGAATTACCAGCAAGTGTACGCAACAACCTGCCTGCCCATGCACAGGAGATTTATCGCAAAGCATTCAATTCCGCATGGGATGAATACAGTGATCCCGCAGACCGTCGGGACAACTCAGGACGCGAAGAGACGGCCCACAAGGTTGCATGGGCAGCGGTAAAACAGGAATACCACAAGGAAGGTGATAAATGGGTGAAGGATTAAACTTAGGCATAAACCAGCGCTTGCCTCAACTCCTCACCGATAACCTTCGTAAACTCCCGGATTCGCTTTACGCGTTTCAGGTCGGGATGGGTGAGAATCCACAGAGGGATATCCAGTTCTGCAATAGAATCAGTTAACCGGCAGAGTGAAGAATCATTCTCCCCCAAGTAGTCTGGAAGCACGGTCACTGCGTCACCTGCTCGAATGGCAGTTTGCATACCGAGCATCGAGTCGACGCGGTAATTGCAGACATCATTCAAACCCTTCCGAGCCATCCAGGTTTCAAGGGCCCTATTGCCCATATGCGTGTCCGGGCCAATCCACTGGTGCCCGGTTAAGGTGTCCAGAGGAGCCCGCCGGTTCTGCCAATAATGCCGTTGCCCATAGACGCTCTGCCGGATCACTCCAACCTTCCGCCCTACCAGGGTTTCTGGCGGATTCCCGGTGGGGCGAATGGCGACGTCTGCTTCGCGTTTGCTCAAACTGTGCACCTGATTCGAAATGACAACTTCCAGCTTGATATCGGGGTAGTCCCCACGAAACTTTTCGAACGATGTGGCCAACAAGCCCGCAAACAGCGTGTCGGTTGTGGTGACCCGGATGGTTCCGGAGAGCTTCAGGTCTTTTCCTGAAAGTCGCCGCTCAACGCCAGTGATATCCTCTTGCACCTTTCTCGCAACGGCGAAAAGGTCTTCGCCAGCAGCGCTTGGCGTGTATCCAGTGCGCGATCGCTCAAACAACACCACGCCCAGCTGGTTTTCCAGATTGGTGAGGCGGCGGAAGACTGTTGCATGGCTGATTCCCAGCTTCCTGCCAGCTCCTGATAGCGTTCCGGTTTCAGCAATAGCCGACACAATCTGCAGATCATCCCACCGAATTGATTGTTCATTCATGCAAACTTAATTCGCGCATATTGAGAATTTATGTGTATTGAGGAACAGCTTAGGCTATTGCCAGATGAATGCAAAAGGAGTGATGGGCTATGAATGTGTTGATTATCTTCGCTCACCCCGAGCGCAAATCGTTCAATGGCGGGCTGGCTGATGTAGCGATAGAGTCCCTTCAGGCTGTTGGACACACGGTGGAACTCAATGACCTTTACCGGCAAGAGTTCGATCCGGTTGAACGTGCAAGCCACTACCGCGAGCACGTTGATGACACCTATTTCGCCCCGTTGACCGAGCAGCGGGCCCATTATGAACGAGGCGCGCTGGCTCCTGAGATTCAGAGGGAAATCAGCCACCTGGAGTGGGCCGACCTTGTGATATTCCAGTTTCCGTTGTGGTGGCACGCGCAACCGGCAATCCTCAAGGGGTGGTTCGATCGGGTTCTGGTATACGGGGGACTCTATTCCGGGAGCCGGCGTTACAACCGGGGATACTTCCGGGGCAAAAAGACCATGTTGTCGGTAAGCACCGGATCTCCGGAGCAGGCTTTCAGGCCCTTCGGCCGCGCTGGCAATATGGTGGAATGGCTATGGCCGATGCATTCCTCGCTGTATTACGTGGGGTTTGATGTTCTGCCGCCCCAGGTTAGCTATGGCATCCAGGGAGGCGGTATTCGTTACGAGGACGAGTCCAGGTTCAGGGAGCAGCTGGAACAAAAGAAAACCTTTTGGGCAGAGCGACTACCCGGATTATTCGACGAAACACCCATCCCTTTTACTGGCTGGGAAGACTGGGACGAGGACGTTATGCTTCAACAAACTCATCCTATGCGGTGGCGCCCATAGGAAATAGAGCTTTTTCAAAGAGCCCGATAGCCTCAACTGCGAAATGAACGCGACAAGGAATTAACAATGAAAGGCGAGTGCCTTTGCGGCGGAGTAAAATTCAGGATTGAGGGCGACATTCCCAACCTCTACCAATGCCACTGCTCCCTCTGCCGGAAGGCGACGGGCTCGTCGGCAAATGCGGCAACTTTCGTGAAGCAGGAGGACTTTCGCTGGCTGTCTGGTCAGGACAAAGTCTCTTCTTTCCAAAAGCCAACAGGCTATCGCAGTGATTTCTGCTCGGTCTGCGGTAGCCCGGTGCCAAACCAACTGAGGAGCATGGAGTTGGTTTGGGTTCCTGCAGGACTCCTGGAGGAGTCATTTGAAGCGGCCGTGAACGTGCACCTTCACGTGGGCTCAGCCGCCTCCTGGGAGCGTGATTCCGGCGAATGCATCCGCCTTGACGCGGGTCCGGAAAGCCTCACGGCCCTGAAGAACGCTATCAACCGGACATGAGGCGTGAAACGTTTGGCCAAATAACGGGCAGAAATCTTTTTTTCTTGAAAGTCTAAGAAGGGTTGGCGTTGAAAATGAAACAGCTCGCTCCAATCGCAATATGCCTGTTCTGTGCGGGCTGCGCCTCTACAAAAGTCGCGGAAGAAGACACTGGATTCGCAAAAACACCCAGCCTGGAAGCCTTTACGGGCTGCTACAGGAACTGCAGCGAACCTTCGGACGGCTCAGCGCCCGTCTGTTTGAGCTCGATCATCTGGCCCGACGAGTTTACGGCTGAAACACGACCAAAGGCGGTCTACATCCAGAAGGGCGATGGCAATAGTCTGGTCGCCTCCGCAGTATCGGATGGGGTGCTACTCAAGCAGTCCCGATTTCGGGAAGGCGAAGATTTCGAGTTGAAGGGCGGGCGAATTGAGCTGAAGCGGGACTACATTGCGTCCGGCGCCCGAGAGCCGGGCAATCCTTTCATCGGTGTGGTCACCAGCAAAACCCTTCTGGGGCTGGATGACTCGGGCCAGGGCCGCATCAGCCAGTCGACCGCCTTTGCCGGCACTGGTTTCCTGATAATACCCGTTGCCGGGAAAACATCGAACACACAGAAAATTGAACGGGCACCATCCCGAGCGTGTAGCATCGGTGGAACGTGAGTGTTCATGCAAATTCTTGAAAGGACAATTCCCTTGCCTGAACTGAAAACCGTCGGTCTGTTTCTCGTTACCGCGCTGGCTGAAATCGTTGGCTGCTACCTGCCCTATCTCTGGCTTCGCGAGGGAAAGAGCATCTGGCTTCTGGTGCCAGGCGCTCTGAGCCTGGCCGCGTTTGCCTGGTTGCTGTCCCTGCATCCTACAGCCGCCGGCCGGGTGTATGCTGCCTACGGCGGTGTGTATATCTTCATGGCCATTCTTTGGCTTTGGGCTATTGATGGTATCCGGCCAACTGTCTGGGATCTGGTGGGTTCGGGCGTAGCATTGCTCGGTATGGCGATCATCATGTTTGCGCCTCGAAGCGCATAGGCGGCAGATAATTCGCGCAGATCTTTTCGAAGCATGAGCCTCTCGCCGTGCACTGACGTACTGTTGTTGTGTGTTCGACTTTATTGTCCCAAACCAAAGGCGATGGCGATCCCTTAAACCATGCAACATTTCTCAAATTGGCTTTTCGCACTGCTGCTACTGATTCCCCTCTCAAGTCACTCAGCGACGGGCGACTGGCGAACTGAGGTTTCGAGGGAGGCTGCGAAACTCGAGCGCCTTCACACGCTGATTGTTGTCCATGAGGGTCAGGAAGTCCTGGCATTGGATCTGAAGAGCACCGGCCTGGGTACGCCAACCAACATCAAGTCTCTCTCCAAGACCGTGCTTGCTGCGCTGGTAGGTATCGGCATCGAAAAAGGCGTTTTCGAGGGAACCGATCAACCGGTTGTCGAAACCCTCGGTGACCGAGTGCCGGCCTCCGCCACCGAGGGCGTGGAACGTATTACTCTGGGTCACCTGTTGTCTTTGCAAGCAGGGTTGCAGCGCACATCAGGTCGCTACTACGGGCCGTGGGTGAACAGCGACAACTGGGTGCGCCATGTGCTCACACGCCCTTTCGTCGATGAACCGGGCGGGCGGATGCTCTATTCCACTGGCAGCAGCCACCTTCTCTCGGCGGCGCTTACCGAAAGCGCCGGCAGGAGCACACTTGCCCTGGCCCGCGATTGGCTTGGTGAGCCGCTAGATATCGCGATCCCGGCCTGGGATCGCGATCCGCAGGGTATTTATTTCGGTGGCAACAATATGCTTCTCTCGCCCCGAGACCTGGCAAAAATAGGCGAGCTTTATCGCAATGAGGGGCGTGTTGGCGGCCAGCTCCTGTTTCCTGAGGACTGGGTTAGCGAATCGTGGGTGGAGCGTGCCAGATCTGCCTACACCGATGATCCCTATGGCTACGGTTGGTTCCAACAACCTCTCGCAGGCGAAATGGGATACTACGGTCGAGGCTATGGTGGCCAGGTGCTTTATGTCATGCCTGCTCGTCAATTGACCGTGGTGATGACATCAGACCCTACCCCACCCTCGCCGGGTTCGGCCTTTTTGCGCCGCCAGTTCCAGTTAATTGAGGACCACATAATTCCCGCCCTCGAGAACTGACCACGGCCGTCATAACTTGATTTCCTCAACTATACTGACCTGTGGCAAACACCAGGGAGGAAATGAGATGAACAGGATTGCAATTCCGCTGCTTTCAGCTCTTTTGATCGCGCCTTTGTCAGCGCTGGCAGAGAGCAAGATGTCTGAGGCCCCGGCCAATGCCGGTGTGTATTTTGTCCAGCCAACCGATGGCGCTACCGTTGACCAAACCTTCAAAGTTGTCTTTGGCCTGCGAAATATGGGCGTGGCGCCTGCTGGAATTGAGAAATCCGGCACCGGTCACCACCACCTGCTGATCGACACCGACATACCATCGGATTTGAGCCAACCGCTTCCGGCGACGGATCACGTCAAGCACTTCGGCGGTGGGCAAACCGAAACCGAGATCACGCTATCGCCGGGTAAACACACGTTGCAGCTTTTGGTGGGTGACCACATGCACGTGCCGCACAACCCGCCAGTGGTTTCCGAGAAGATCACGGTGATGGTGGAGTAAGGCTGCACCCTGAACGAAATGGCCAGTGCAGAGCTGCATTTCAGTCAATCCCCTGGGCGTTCGATCATGGTACTGTGAGCGCAAATAACCCGAATGAATCCAGGGGATAACTGATGCGAAAGAACATTCTGATTACCGGTGCCAGCACCGGCCTTGGGGAAGGCATGGCCCGGGAATGGGCCGCCAAAGGATGTAATCTTGCGCTGTGCGCGCGGCGGGCCGACAAGCTGGAAGCACTTCAGCGGGAATTGCAGCAGGCCCATCCAGATATTCGGGTGCTGGTCCGCGGCCTGGATGTCTGCGATTACGATCAGGTGTTCGAAGTATTCCGTGGCTTCCGGGATGAGCTCGGCAGTCTGGACCGCGTGGTGGTTAACGCAGGTATTGGCAGCTCACAGCCCATCGGCCGTGGGCACTTCGCTGCCAACCGCCACACCGCCGAGACCAACTTCATCGCCGCCATTGCCCAGAGCGAGGCGGCCATGGAGATCTTCCGCGAGCAGAACAGCGGCCACCTGGTGCTGATGTCCTCAGTCAGCGGCGTGCGTGGTTTCCGTGGGCCTCTGAACGTATATGCTGCCACCAAGGCTGCCGTGGCCTCTTTAGCTGAAGGCCTCCAGCTCGATACCAAGGGCAAGCCGATCAACGTCAGCAATATCATGCCCGGCTATATCCTCACCGACATCAATCGCGACACCAAAAACGCACCCTTCCGGGTGGATCTGGAAACCGGCGTGAAGGCCCTGGTGAAAGCCATCGAATCAGAAAAGCGCCGCGCCTATGTGCCCTGGTGGCCCTGGACGCCGCTGAGTTACGTGTTGAAGTCCTTGCCCTTTGGCATCTTCGCGAGAGCCATGTAACCCGTTTGAGATCCATTCAATGATCAAATCCATTTCCCTGGCCACCCTGCTTGCCCTGTTGGTGGCCTTTCTGGGTTTTCAGTACTACATCACGTCGGTGCCGGATCTGGCGGAGCCCATTTCGGTAGAGGAAGCCCGGTTTATCGAACGGGACAACTCGCTCCTGGTAACGCTCAGGGGTAATGACGGCCGCCACTTCACCCTGGGCCTGCGGGGAGACATAGAGAACGAACCGGAAGAAACCGCCCTGTTTTTTATCAGCAACCCGGATTTAGTGCCCTATGTTTACTGGCCAGGACTTCGGAGCAACGACGAAAAAAGGGTTCTAGAGTTGATCGAGGATGTTCTGGAGAAGGAGCCGGAGGTAGAAGCTTTGCCTGAGATTTACGAGGTTCTGAAAAACCGGAACTGATGCAGGTGGCTTTGCGCCAGGATTACTGAACCGCCTTCCGGGGCTGGAAAAATGGCTGGGGAAGCGGGTCCAGTAACTCCCCCAACCAGCACCACGTCTGTGGCGACTTTCTAGCGCACCTTGGAGAGGAACTTCTGGGTGAGCGGGTTTTGCGGATCGGTAATCACCTGCCTGGCTTCACCGATCTCGGCAATCACGCCCTGATGGAAGTAGGCCACCCGGTCAGACACATCCCGCGCAAAGCCCATTTCGTGGGTTACGCAGATCATGGTCATGCCCTCTTCCGCCAACAGGCGCAGGGTATCGAGAACCTCGCCAACCAGCTCCGGATCAAGCGCGGAAGTTACCTCATCCAGCAACATGTAGTCGGGCTTCATGGCCAGCGCGCGGGCAATCGCCAGGCGTTGCTGCTGGCCGCCGGACATCTTGGTGGGGTAAACATCCAGTTTGTCGCCCAGGCCAACGTGCTCGAGCTCTTTCTTTGCGATTTCCATCGCCTCTTCCTTGCTCATTTTCTTGACGATCCGGGGGGCTAGCGCGGCGTTCTCCAGTACCGTCATGTGGGGAAAGGAATTCCATTGCTGGAACACCATGCCCAGCTTCTGGCGCAGCTTGTCCTTGTTGGTCGACTTGGCGTGGACATCCACATCATCGACCAGGATCTTACCGCTGTTGATGGTCTCGATGGCGTTGATGCAGTAAAGCAGGGTCGATTTACCACTACCAGAGCCCCCGATAACACTCACCACTTCGCCTTTTTGTACATCCAGGCTCACGCCTTTCAGGACTTCAAGATCTCCAAAGGATTTGTGGACATTCTGGACGCTGATCATATTGCCATTTTCCTCTCGACATACCGGCCGTAGTAAGACAGCGGGTACGAAATAATGAAGTAAAAGATACCAACCCCGATCAGGATCTCGAGCGGTTGCTGGGTTCTTGATATCAGTTGCTCTGAGGTGCGAAGCAGCTCCATGTAGCCAATCACCGACACCAGGGCTGAATCCTTGATCACACTGAGAGAAACCCCCAGCCATGAAGGAAACACGGCGCGCAGGCCGATGGGCAGACGGATATGGTAGATGGTTTGCCACTTGGTCATACCCAGTGAACGCGCCGCAGTCTGCATGGAGGGGCTTACGCTCTCGAACCCGCCACGAAATACCTCAGCCATGAATGCCATGGTGTACAACGACAACACGATGGAACCGGCCACAAAGGGCGCCAGTGGGCTCCCGGCCGCACCCATGAAGGTGGAGAACAGAATCAACTGGATGATCAGCGGTACGCTCCTCAGAACATCCAGCAAGCTGCCGAACACCGCGTTAACAACCTTGTTGCTCTCAGAGCGGGCAAAGCCCACGATCAGCCCCAGGATGGTGCCCACCACGATGGCAACTACGGAGATGATCACCGTGTTCCAGACACCGGTCAGGATCAGGCCGCTATCACTCCAGGACAGGGGTGTGAACAGTGAATTCATCAGATTTCCCCCTTGAAGAGTCTGCGAGCCAGGAGTGATGAAGCGAACAGCACCAGTTTGGTAATGATGAAATACATCACGGCCGCCACAATGAAGAATTCAAGGGTTCGGAAGCTCAGAGACTGAAGCCGCTGAGTGGTGCCGGACAGTTCGCTCATGCCCACCAGAATACCCAGCGAGCTCATGAGAATTGACCACACGAACTGGTTGGTCATCGGGTGGTAAATACGCCTGAGCATCTGCGGGAGGATGATATACCGGTAACTCTGGATGCTGGTCATACCCAGAGACTTGGAGGCGCTGTACTGGGTACTGGGAATCGACTGGAAGCCGCCCCGGAACGTCTCCGTCAGGTAACCCGCATTGATGAAGACCAGTGCGCTCAGTACCGCTACATAGGGGCTGAGGTGAATGCCAAATGCCCCGAGGCCGAAATAGGCCATGTAGATCTGGAACAGGGCTGGCGTATTCCGGGCAATCTCTACCCAGACCGTCGCCACCTGGCTGAAGAACTTTGTGTTGTTCATTTTGGCGATCGCCAACAGTATTGCGATCACAATGCCCAGAAGCATGGCTAAAACGGATACGTGCAGGGTAACGAAGGCTCCGTTTAGCAGCTGGGGCATGTTCTGGAACACTACGTTCCAGTGAAATTCGTAGTCCATACCTTGGCCATTTAATGAATGGTAGGAAACTCGACCAGAGCCCGGTAAGAAGGGCCTTGATCAGAATTTAAGGTCACGACACCCGAGGGTGAGTGCCCGACCCGGAAACCAATGCAATGACGGCCGCCTATTTGGCGGCCGTCGGTTCGGCGCTTACTTGTTGTCCCGGAGGGACTGAATCAGATCGGCCGGCGCATCGGTGCCGAAGTGCTTGTTGTAAGCTTCGTTCATATTGCCATCGCGAATCTGGCGCACGAGGAACAGGTTCAGATAGTTGATCCAGGCAACTTCGTCACGCTTGGCAATGATGCCCACAACGTCGTCGTAGTTGGGAACGTAGGGGCCAGCTTCAAAATCTTCGAACTCTTCGCTACGCAGTTTGGTCGCGATGTTTGTGTTGGTAGAGATGATTGCGTCGACCTTGCCCTGGTAAAGACCCAGGTACGCATCGTTCTCGGATTTGAAGGAGGTGTAGTTGTCCTTGCCCCAGCCCTGCTGCTCCGCATAGGCGAGGTACTCGGTTTCGTAGGTGGTGCCCAGAGCCGCGCCAACCTTCAGGTTCTTCAGGTCATCAAAGGAGTCGATGTTCTTGTCCTCGTGAGCGATTACCTGGAATTTGAACACGAAGTACGGGTAGGTGAAGCCAACGGTCTTGGCGCGCTCGAGGGTATCTGAAGTAGAACCGATTACCACGTCGGTTTTGCCGGAAACCAGGGAGGGAATCCGCTCGCCCCAGGTCAGGTTGAGAACGTTAACATCGACGCCGAGCGCCTCGCCCAGATCGTTACAGTAATCGACGTCGAAGCCGGCCGGGTTATTGTTCTCGTCAAAGTATCCCATCGGTGGGAAATCCAGAACCACGCCACAGTTCAAGGTGCCACGTTGAATCACGGTGTCCAGCTGATCGGCTGTTGCGTTAACAGAGGTTACCGCAGCACAGGCGAAAACAAGCGGTGCTAGTTTGCGAATCATAGTTATTCTCTCTTTTATCTTTCGTGGGCGAAAAGTGTGTGTCTGTCATGCCTACACAACACAGTTATGTGCAGAAAGCATACGTAAAAATACTACCGTAGATTATTTAGTGAAAATTTTTGAAATTTGCCATTTAGTAGGCAATTTTCCTAAATTTCAACAACTCAACCGGATATTTTGAACCTACAACTCATAATTCCGGTCAAAAAACGAACAAAAGCCAATCTTTTCCAATACTAACTGTTTAATTTAAATGATTTTTCCCTCCCTTCAACATAAAAGACGAATTTATTGCCACAGCAGGCCATTTTAATTGTCTCTCAGCAACACGGCGGGGTTGAGCCGCATTGCTCTGAGCGTGGGCAGCAGGCCCCCCAGTAGCGCAAGAGTGCTGACACCTCCGGCAACCAATGCCCCCAACCACCATAAGTCGCCTGCGGGGAGTTTCAGCGCGAGGTCTGCCACTGGTAAAGCAATTAGCGCACCAAGCAGTGTGGCGAAAACCGTTGCCAGAATGGTAAGCAGGCCCGTTTCCAGCAGCATGGATTGGCGGATAGCTCCGTGCCGGGCGCCGAGACAGTGCAACAGGTTGGCTTCGTAGAGTTGCCGCCTGCGACTGACACTCACCACACTGGAAAGCACGAGCAGACTCGCAAGCAGGCTCACGGAGGCAACCGCAGCAAGGCCTGCGGCGGCCTTATTCAGCAGAGCACCTGCGGTTTCAAGCCAATCTGCGGTGCGTAGCGTAATCACGTTGGGGATATTTTGTGCCAGCCACTGCTGTGACTCCCTGGCGGCCTCATCACTTTGGTAGACCGCGCCAACGTACAGACTGATCAGATTGTCGAGCCCACCCTGCTGCAAGATCCCCTCGAACCAGAATCGGGTCTGGAGTCCTTTTTGCCGGTAAATTGCACGGATTTCGACGTCGATGCTCTTATCCTGTGCAGTGAACGTGAGCCGATCCCCTATTCCGAGGCCAAGCTGATAGGCCTCCCGGTCTTCCATGGCCATGAAGGCGGGCTCGCCGTCAGGGGCCGGTGACGTCCACCAGCTTCCTTCCACCAGTTCGAGGGCTTCCGGGTTTCCCGAGAGATAACTCAGTTTGTATTCATCCCCCATGGCCTCGCGCCTGGCCTCAGCGTCATTAGCGAGAACCTCGGCAATCGGTCTCTGATTGATAGTAGCCAGGCGGGAACGGACCATTGGTAGTAGCTCAATGCGGCTTGAGTCATCCAGCGTCTCCAGGCCAGACCGCAACGGTTCTATCTGGTCCGGAAATACCTCGTACAGGATCAGCGCCGGTGATTCTTCCGGTATGGTGGTTTCCAGGGCCCTAAGGAGCGTCGTGACCATCAATGTGCAGGCCACCACAAGGGTCAGGGCCGTTCCCAGCGACAGCAGCGTGGCGCGCAGCGGTGAATCCGGTCGGTGGAGATTGGCCAATGCCAGACGACGAGCAAACCTTCGATCGGCGAAGCCGCCGTTTTCCAGTGCCTTGGCGCCGCGCCGCAAACCCTTGATCAGGCCTTCCAACAAGCCCCAGAGGATGATGACCGCCAGCAGGAACAAAAAGCCCAGGTGCGGCGATGGCAGCCAAAAGAGCGTCACACCAATGTAGACAGCGAGTAGAAGATAACTGGCAATCCGCCAGCTGCGGGGCTCATTCGGGGCGGCCTGAACCTGGCCCCGGAAGAGCCCGGCAGGTGCAGTAGCCAGGGCTCTGGCCAGCGCCGGCAAGGCAAAAACGTAGGCTGTAAGCACCGCGAACAACCAGCTCAGCAGCAAGGGAACAAACCACAGGGACAGCCACCCTCCTGCCCCCTCGGGGCCCGCAAGCGCAAAGGCGTCACCCGCCATACCGATTGCCAGGGCAGAAAGCCCAAGGCCGACACCGCCGCCGATCAGCCCGGCCAGGCTACCGAGAATGCCGATCTGCAGCAGATACAGGCCCACAAGCGGTTTGCGGCGCAGGCCGAGTGTTTGCAGCGTGGCAATCGTGCCCAGCTTTTCATCGAGGTAGGCATGGATACTGTTGGCAACGCCGAGGCCACCGATGAACAGGGTGGTGAAAGCGATAAGGATCAGGGCGGTGGCAATCTGGTCCAGTCGCTCTGAAATGCGTTCGCTACGCTCGGCGAAAGTGGTGATGTCCCAACGAGTGTCCGGGAAAGCCTGTTCGAACTGTTCAAGCCAGGTATCCAGATCCTGGTCAGTCTGTACCCGGTATTCGTAATCCACCCGACTGCCCGGCCTGATCAACCCCGTTGCCTCAACCGCCTGCTCAGAAATCATGATCGGCAGGCCGCGCCAGTTGGCGTTCAGGCTCCGGTCAGGCTGCTTCTGAATGAGACCGCTGATTCGGAAGGTGGCTGCGCCAATCTCGATTCGGTCACCCACCGACTGGCCCAGACGTTCTGCCAGCAAAGGATCGATAACAGCACCCCACTGCCCCTGCTTTTGGGCCGTCAGGGCGTCAAGGGGTTCATCTGGTGTGAGCTCCAGCTCACCATAGAGGGGATAGAGGGCATCGGGAACCAGTATCTCGGCCCGAAAGAAGCCGTCACCACTGCTGCCACTGACAATGGTATCGAATTCCCGAACCAGCGAAATGTTGCCGGTTGAGCGAACCCACTGGCGCACAGCGACGGGCAGAGGCTCGCTGGTATCCAGCTCTACGTCGCCACCCAGCAGCGCCCGGGTGTCCGCCAGCAGACTCTGTTCAATGACACGGTAAAGGCTGGCTGTCGCCGCCACCAGGGTGACGCCAAGAATCAGACAGGCCAGGAAAACCTTCAGTGCGGAGATCCGTGATCGCAGATCGGTGATGGCAAACCTGAGCATCCAGACCAGGCTCGTGGAACGGGCTTGTCGAGAGCTTTCAGGCTTCATAGAGACGACCACCGTCCATGCGGACCCGATGCTGGCACCGCTCGGCAACGCGCTCGTCGTGCGTCACGAGCACCAGAGTAGATTTGCTTTCTTTGTGAAGATCGAACAACAGAGAAAGAATTTTTTCACCGGTTTGTTGGTCCAGATTGCCGGTGGGCTCATCCCCCAAAAGAAGACTCGGCTGGTGCACCAGTGCTCTGGCAATGGCAACACGCTGCTGCTCACCGCCGGAAAGTTGCCCCGGATAATGCTGCAGCCGATGGCTCAGACCAACCGCCTCCAGCATGGCAAGAGCACGCTCCCGGGGCCTTGCCTCGCCGGCAATCTCAAGGGGCAGACTGACATTCCCCAGAGCCGTCAGGCCAGGCAACAGATGAAAGGATTGGAAAATAATGCCAAGGTGCTCACTTCGCCAGTCCGCCAGAGCATTGGCGTCCATGTCGCCCAGGCGTTGATCGCCCACCAGAATCTCGCCGCTGGTTGGGCGCTGCAGGCCAGAGAGCAACAGAAGCAGGGACGTTTTGCCGCTGCCGGAAGGGCCTGTGATTGCCAGTGTTTCTCCCGGCGGCACCATGAGAGAGGCGTTTTGGAGTACGCCGACCTTGCCGGACTCGGTGGGGTACTCCAGAAAAATCTCAGTCATTTCAACACTGGTAGACACTGGCGCTCCTCTGGTTTGATGAATTTCCTGTTTTCGCGCGTATCAATAAATCATTAATGGCAGGATAAAGTTTAGAGTACGAACCCTTTTCAAGAGTGGCGCACTCCCGTTAGTTGACGCCGAAAGTGTAAAACAGGAGCCATTCTCCATGACCGGACCGCTTGATGGCATCCGCATTATTGATCTGACAGCCATGATTTCAGGGCCTCTCGCTACCATGATGTTGGCCGATCAGGGGGCTGAGGTCATCAAGGTCGAAAACCCGGTGGGAGGTGATTTCACCCGCTCCGCTGCCAATCGGCAGGGGGAGATGTCGGCGCTGTATCTCAACAACAACCGCAACAAGAAATCAGTGGCGCTTAACCTGAAAGAGCAGGAAGGACGGGACGCGCTGCTCCGCCTAGTGGCAACGGCCGATGTCTTTGTGCAGAACTTCCGGCCGGGAGTTATTGAGAGGATGGGGCTTGGTGAGGAGCAACTGCGCAGGGTGGCCCCGAATCTGATCATGGTATCAATCAGTGGTTTTGGTGACACCGGCCCGTATTCCGAACGACCGGTATACGACCCGCTGATTCAGGGCCTCTCCGGATTGGCCACCGTGCAGGCCGGCGCGGATGAGCTGCGCCCGCAACTGGTAAGGACCATCCTGCCCGACAAACTCACCGGTGTGACCGCAGCCCAGGCAATCACGGCCGCACTGTTCGCCCGCGAACGCACCGGGGAGCCCCAGCATGTCCGGCTTTCCATGCTGGATGCGATCATCGCGTTTCTGTGGAGCTCCGACATGGGCAGCCAGACCTTTGTTCATAGTGAGGTGCCACAGCAGGAGGCTGCGAGCCTTCAGGATCTTATCTATGAGACCACAACCGGCTACATCACCATTGCGGTTCAGAGCGACCGTGAATGGCAAGCCCTCATTCGTGCACTGAACCGCCCGGATTGGACGAAGGATCCACGGTTCCTGACCGCCGAGTTGCGCCAGGAGAATATAGACGCCAGGCTCGAGCTGATTCAGTCGGTCATCAAAACCGATTCTGCGGAACACTGGCTGGCCAGGCTTGAGGCCGAACGAGTGCCCTGTGCCCCGGTGTTAACCCGCACCCAATTGCTCGACCACCCCCAGGTACAGGCCAACGACCTGCTCTCACACTATGACCATCCCCAGGCCGGCCGCCTCCGCCAGGCCCGCGCCCCGTCGCGGTTCTCGGCGACGCCAGAGCAGCACTGGCAAGGCGCGCCGCGTCTCGGCGAGCAAACCCGTGAACTGCTGGCAGAATGCGGGTATTCCGTAGAAGAGATTCAGGCGATGTGTGATTCAGGCATCGCATCCGTGCCCGCCGAGTAACAATCAGTCATCATCACTGAAAGCAGACCGATGGAACTCGGCTGCCTCCTCGGCCTCTGGCACACCTATTTCATGAACTTCCGGCACCTCCCCTCCTGCCAGCACTTCGAGCACGGCATGCACCCCCTTGGCCAACGAAGTCAGGCTGTATCCGCCCTCCAGAACGAGAGCTAACCGACCATCGCAGTGTTTGCCGGCAATAGCCTGAACAATGCCTGTAATCACTTTGAAGCCATCGTAAGTAAGGTTCAGAGCCATGTCGTTCCGGTGTGGATCGAAGCCCGCGGAGACCAGCACCAGATCCGGTTCGAAGTAATCAGCCGCCGGCATCAAAATCTCCCGGAACACTTTCTCGAAGGCGACATCGCCAGCCGTTTCCGGCAGAGGAACGTTGATAGTGTAGCCTTCGCCAAGGCCATCCCCGACTTCCTCCAGATGACCGGAGCCGGGGTAAAAAGGCGCTGCGCAGTGGGTGTCGAAGAACAGGACATCAGGGTCTGCCCAGAAAATATCCTGGGTTCCGTTGCCATGGTGGGCATCCCAGTCAATGATAAGAACCTTCTCACAGCCGAGTTTGGCCTGGGCATGTGCCGCAGCGATGGCAACGTTGTTGAGCAGGCAGAACCCCCTGGCGCGAACAGGCTCAGCGTGATGTCCGGGCGGGCGTATCAGGGCAAACGCGCTTTCACACTCCCGTTTAACGACACTTTCCACGGCGGCAATGGCATTACCGGCTGCAGCGGTGGCTGCTTTGATGCTGTCTGGCGATACCGCTGTTGTATCTTTATCAAGCCAGGCCCGCTTGCCCGCCAGTGAAAAAATGTGATCAAGATAAGAGGTGGTGTGTACCCGGGCTAGCTGATCGTATGTGGCAGCAGGGGCACCGGATATGATTTGAACCCCCGCAACAGGGTTTTCATCCAGATACTCCTTGATGGCACTTATCCGCCCCGGATGCTCGGGGTAGCTCCACTTGAAATCCAGCCCCTGGAGAATGGAGCGCACACGTTTCTCCACCCGGCTGGGCATGAACGGTAGATCCACCTCCGGGTTATGCCCCAACATGACCTCATCGTAAAACACATTCACACTGCGATCGCCGATCATGGCCTGATTCCTTTTCTTATCCTTGTGATTCGGTCAGCGCCTGCTTCACCACCGAAGTGAATGCCGCCGCGCGCACCCCGGTCGGTTTGAAACCCAGTTTGGTCCAGGCGGCCTTGGCCTCCTTGTTTGAGGCGGAGTATTCAAGAATCAGTTCCGATGCGTGGTGCTGCTCAGCAAATGTCACCAGATCCCGCAACAACGCCTTCAGGATGCCGCGCCCCCGGTATTCAGGCTCTACCCAGATATCGTCGATAACACCAGACTTGAACTCGGTGGGCTCCGACTGCTCCCAGATGCCCTGGCTTCGCCAGATGTAAACGTAACCCATGCCCACCAGTCCCGTGCTTTTGCTTTCAGCCACTATCAGGCGCTTGTTCGGGTCGTCCAGCGATGAGTGCAAAGTACGGAGCAACCGCTTGTATTCACTCTCCTTCAAATCATGGGGAGGTGCGCCCGAAACATGCAGGGCCAGTTTGGCGAGAAACCCCACCATTTCAGGCAGGTCTTCTTCGCGGGCCTCTCTGATTAAAAATCCACGCTTCGCTTGCTTCTCAGCCACGCGCCACTCCCGTTGCACCGACATATCAGGGGAACCGGGTGAAACCCGAATGATCTGAATTTTCGGGTGACATACATTTGAGCTACTCTCCAAAGCGTAGTCTCTGGTTAGTCCCGCGACAAAAGCGACGTTCACAAACTGTTCTGGGAATTATCCCCCTGGGGTTGGTTTCGATAGCGCAGGCGGGTTGTACATATCGAAGCGAGGAATGATGAGAAAACTCCTGGTAATTCTGGGGCTCGCGACGCTCATTGCATTATTGGCGACGGTCACATCCCGGCCCATGCTGATTGAAGAAAGGCTGATCCAGATTCAGGCGGAGGATACGCTACGGGAATTTCCTCGTATCGAGACGGAGCCACTGGAAGTTCAAGCAGCTTTGCTGGATATGGCTGATGACGAGCTGTTGCTACTGAAAGCCCGCGCGGCCTATTTGCGATATCCGGAAATGACCCGGGAGATCCTTCCGGTTTACGGGCCCGAACCGGAGTTCCGGGAAGTTCTCCGACTGTATGGGGAAAACGTTCTTCCGCCGATCCACTACTTCCTGAGCAATCCTGTTGGGTCCATCGAACTGATGAATGATCTTGCCAACAAATACCAGGCGGCAGTGGAGTTCTTCACCGGCAGCGGAAAAACCGACACCAATACTGCCGAGCAACCAAACACCCCGCAGAAAGAAAAGCTGACCCGGGAAGAGCGCGGATGGTATGCCGTTCGCTTTATCCAGGAAGAGGGACACGATTTCCTGGGCCAGTTTGTTGTGAACGACCAAGGCGACATTATCTGGGTTAGAACGGAACGTGTACTTGAGAATATCAATCAGTTTTTCGCCAGTGGAATCCGCAACCTGGAGATTCAGCACCGTACGGGTGAAGATGTGTCCGCCGCTGACCTTGGCTGGGCTTCGGTCGATGTGCTGGTATTCGCCAGTGCACTGAAGGTTCTGCGCGCCGGACGGGCGGTTGCGGTTTCTTCACGCACCGCTGCTGCCGGTAGCCGGTCTGCGGCAATTGGTGCTCGTCTCGCCAATAGCGGGCGCCTGTTGATGGCAACCGCCCGATACGCAAAGTGGCCCGCCGTGATTGGCGCCGGATACCTGGTGGTCACGCACCCGGGTATTATCAATGACCTTCTGGCCGAAGTATCAGAAATACTGGGTTACCCTGAAAAGCTGGTGCAGTTTATTGGATGGATGGTGATACTGTTGCCCGTGTTGTACATCGGCAGCTGGATATTCCGATTTTTCCTGCGCCCTGCTCTTGGATTGCTGGCTGTCTCGTTCGCCGGCTTATCCCGCATAGGCCGGCGCAAATCACTTAACAGACTGGACTGATTCAGAAACCGCTATGTCTTTCTCCCGTATTTACGAACAGGCCGTTCTCCAGAAAGGCGGCGAGAGCGAGGTTCGCGCTAGGCTACCGAAAGTGGCCGAACTCGGCGAACTGGAGGCTCTTGGCGACGATCGCTACCTCTCGGAAATCACCCGATGCATTTTCAAGGCGGGGTTCGTCTGGCGGGTGATTGAAAACAAATGGCCGAAATTTGAAGAGGCGTTCGAGGGGTTCGTCCCCCTTTACTGGCAACAGGTGCCACCCGAGGTTCTCGAGCGGCTGGCTGGCGATGAGCGGATTGTCCGCAACGCCCAGAAAATTCAAACCGTGCCCGAGAATGCCCGGATGATTGTCGATGCTGCCCGGGAACACGGCAGTTTTGGCAAGTTCCTGGCGGGTTGGCCCAACAGTGACCAGGCCGGTTTACTGCTTTGGCTCAAACGCAACGGTGCGCGGCTCGGTGGCAACAGTGCCCAGTATTTTCTGCGCCGCGTAGGCTGGGACGGCTTTATCCTCTCCCGCGATGTGATTGCCGCACTGCACCGGGAGGAGTTGCTGGATGCGTCTCCCGCCAGCAAGAAGGGGCTTATGCAGGCCCAGGAAGCCTTCAACCGCTGGCATGAGGAGAGCGGCATGCCTTACAGCCATCTTTCAAGAATTCTTTCGTTGACTGTGGACTGACCTCATCCGGCAAAGTGCGCCAGCTCTTGCAACTTTAATGATAATTGTTATCATTCGCCTCCGTATTAACAACCGAGGCGTAAATACCTATGAAAGCCCCAAGCTCCCGACGCTGCAGTTGCGTGGCACTCGCTTCCCTGCTCGGCGCCAGTTCGCTGGCTACTGCACAATCCCAGACTGACGACACAACCACACTCGAGGCTCTCGACGTGGTCTCCGACGCCATTACAGCCCCCGACTACATGCCTTTGGAGAAGACGCCTGAAGTCGGCAAGCTCAGTGTTCCGGTAGAAGAACAACCTTACTCGGTATCGATCGTTGATCGCGGATTTATCGAGGACTCCGGCGCCAAGAATATCCAGGATGCCCTGCTCTACACTCCCGGAGTTTATGCTGGCAACTTCGGTTTTGACACTCGAATCGATTCCGCAAAAGTTCGTGGTGTTGATGCCGGGCGCTATCTGGATGGTCTGCGTCAGATCTATGGCTCCTACAATACCGTCCGCACCAATGTTTACGCCCTGGAAAGCATCGAAGTGCTCAAAGGCCCGTCCTCCATGCTTTATGGCCAGAGCGATCTGGGTGGCATCATCAATGGGGTATCCAAGCTCCCGGAAGATGAGCAAGCCGGTGAAATCTGGGCCCAATACGGTACCTTCAATCGCAAGCAACTGGCGGTGGATGTAACCGGCCCAGTCAACAAAAGCGGTGATTTGCTGTACCGGCTCATCGCACTTGGACGCGACAGCGACACCCAGGTGGATTATGTGGAAGACGACGGCTACTTGCTCTCCCCTTCCCTGACCTGGCGCGCCACTGATGACACAAGCGTTACCCTGCTCCTGAACCGCCAGGAGAACAAAGGCCAAGTATCCGCCCAGTTCCTGCCTCAGGTCGGCACCCTGGAACCCGGCTCACAGGGCTTTATCGGTTCCGAGCGGTTCGTTGGCGAGCCAGGGTGGGATCGTTATGACCGGAAAAAGACCGAAGCTACCTTGTTTGTCGATCATCAGCTGAACTCCAACTGGGCGGTTTCCGCTACGGCCCGTTACACCCGTTCCAGCACAGAAACCCGCGAACACTGGATCACCATTCCAAGCGTGCCCGACGCCGACGGAGAAGTGCCGCGTACCATTTACACGGCAGATGCTGAAACTCGCATTTTCAACATGGACGCTCGCCTTGAGGGCGATGTGGAGCTGGGCATGACCCGCCACCGCCTGATTATCGGCGCCGATCGCCAGGACGCACTCTGGGAACAGGATAACTACTTCTATGGTTACGGCCTGGGTGGCACCTTCGATGTGTATGACCCACAGTACGGCAACCTGAACGACGGCGTTATCAACCCGACAGACCGGCCGGACAACGAGATCGAACAAATTGGTCTGTACATTGCCGACCACATCGAGATCGGACCCGTCGTTGTGTCCGCAGGCCTCCGCCACGACTGGGCCGAGAACCGCCGACTGGCCGTCTCCGGCTCAGACACCGTCAGCGAGGAAGAAGCTACCACTGGTCGTGCGGGTGTGATGTACCGGTTCGAAAACGGGATCTCCCCCTACATCAGTTACGCTGAAGCATTCAGCATGAACCTGGGAACCGACGGCACGGCCGCAGCGAATACCCTGAAGCCAACCACAGGCGACCAGCAGGAGGCGGGCGTGAAATACGTGTCGCCGGACCAGTCCCTCGGTATTACCGCAGCCTACTTCGACATTACCCAGAAGAACCGGATCAGCGACGGCAGCACGCCAGGTGGTGTGGAGCAGACTGGCGCGGTGATCGACGGCTGGGAGCTGCAGGTGAACAAGCGCTGGCAGCGTTTCGAAACCCAACTGGCCTACACGGATATGAACGCAAAGGACGACGCCTCCGGCAACCGTCTGCCCTATGTAGCCGAGCGCCAGGCCTCCTGGTGGAACCAGCTCTATATCGCCAGCAACTGGCGGTTCGGCGCCGGGGTGCGCTATGTGGGTGACAACGTCGGCTCAGGCGGCGGGCCCGTCGTTCCCTCCGTTACCCTCTACGACGCCATGATTGGCTACACCTGGCAGAACTGGGACTTCACCTTAGATGCCAAGAATCTGGCTGATGAGGAGTACATCACCTGGTGCCGCTCCGAGGGTGCAGACTGCGGTTATGGCGAGCGACGCACTGTAAACGCCAACGCGAAGTATCGTTTCTAAGGCTTCATCCTGAAGTCTCTGGTCGCCGCAGCCTGAGGACCTCTGCGGCGATCAGCTCTTCTTTTTCTTCTTCTTTTTCGCCTTCTCGTACAGCTCGCGCAATGCTTTGGGATTCTTCCCTTTACCTGAGCCGTGAGACTCCAGGATACGTGTCCAGATCGCCTGCTTCTGATCGGGAGAGAGCTGCTTCCACTCCTTTTTCTCCTCCTTGGTTCGGCCACACGCTTTGCAGACGGCCTTCTTGTTGAACTCACAGACATCGATGCAGGGTTTCTTGGTAACGGGCTCCATGGGCTCTGCTTTTTCCTCTCACTGAAGACTTGGCTTGGTTCAAGCCTGAGGACTGCACCCCGGAGTTACAAGATACATAGCCCGTGGAAAACCGAGACTAGTAGGGGATAAAAGCCTCCTCATCACCCACGACTTTTTCAAACCGCCCCGCTCGCCAGTCTTCTTTGGCCTGGTCGATTCGGGACTTGCTGGAAGAGACAAAGTTCCACTCGATGAACCGTTTCCCGAGCGGCTCCCCGCCAATAACGACAATGCGGGCATCCTTCGTGGCTGTAATGGCAACACCGGGCTCACTCGAAAAGACTGTCATGCTATGGGTGGAAAGTTCAGAGCCGCTGGCTCGCAGTGCGCCGCTGGCCACGTAAACGGCACGTTCAGGCGCCTTGGGTAATGTCAGGGTTCGGCCGGCTTTAAGGGTGGCTTCCAGGTACAGGGTTTCGCTGAACTGGCGCACGGGCGACGTTACTCCGTAAGCACTGCCGATCATGATTCGAACCGGAACACCGTCGATTTCAAATGAAGGAATATCATCGCCTGAGTAGTGGTGGAACCCTGGCTCTGTTTCCTCGTGGTTTTCCGGCAACGCCAGCCAGAGCTGAAGCCCATGCAAACGGTGATCTGTGGCAGTGACTTCCGGGCGCTCCCGCTCGGAATGGGCGATCCCCCTGCCCGCAACCATCAGGTTGATATCGCCCGGCCGGATTGGCTGGTAGCTGCCAACGGAATCCCGATGCAGTATCTCGCCCTCGAACAGGTAGGTTACGGTGGCAATGCCAATATGCGGGTGCGGCAACACATTGATGCCCTGGCCCGACGGGAAGTCCGCCGGGCCTATTTCATCAAAAAAGATCCACGGGCCAACCATTTTCCGTTTTGCCGTTGGCAACAACCGACGTACGGAGAATCCGCCGAGATCGGCAACGCGGGGGCTTAAAATGATTTCAATGGCGCTCCACGGCACCTCGGCCGAATCACAGTTCTGTTCAACAGAATTCATCAGATTGCTCATGCATCGCTCCCGTTTTGCTCCGAACCAGTTACCTGTTTTTCCTGAAGCTATTATAGAACCCGGAATTTTTGTCTGGGCAGCGATATTCCTCCTGGCAATTCCTCGGCCGCTATAGTTAGCGTAGGGGACTTAACCAATTGCAACAGTTTGAGGCCTTGAGTGTTTCCATCACTGACTATCGGCATCATCGCTTTCGCCATCGCATCCATCGTCATTGTGACTGCGGGCAGCCGACTTGCGCGGGTGGCGGATGAACTGGCTGATCGGACGGGTCTGGGCGAGGCCTTGTTCGGCATTTTTCTGCTGGCCGGGGTAACCTCTTTACCGGACTTCGCTGCCACACTCAGCGCAGCTATGGATTCAAGGCCGGATCTGGCCATGAGCAATGTCATGGGCAGTATGGCCGCGAACCTGGTGTTTCTTGGCATTGCGGACATCATTTACCGAAAGGCCAACCTGGAGCACGCGGCTGCCTCTTCCACCAACCTGATGCTGGCTGCGCTATTGATTGTTCTGCTGGCTCTGCCGCTACTGGCAATTGCCAGTCCACCGGTTTCCTTCTGGGGAATACACCCAATCACGCCCGTGATTACCGCGGCGTATCTGTTCGGTCTGCACCTGGTTCGCACAACCGACAGCAAACCCATGTGGTTTCCCCGACTGACTCGCCAGACCGTTCCCGATAAGCCGGGCCATTATCTTCATGGAGGCCTTGCCCAGGCCTGGGTCACTTTTATTGTTCTGGCGGCAATCACGGGCGTCGCCGGATGGATATTGATGGAAGGAGCCAAAGTCATCAGCGACGAAACGGGCCTGTCTGATACTCTGATTGGCGGGTTGTTTACCGCGCTAGCTACCTCCTCGCCCGAGCTGGTCACCACCATTGCCGCCATTCGCAGGAACGCGCTGACTCTGGCGGTGAGCAATATATTCGGCACCAACTGTTTTAACATGCTGGTGATCGCTTCAGCCGACGTGGGCTACCCTGGCGGTTCCATCTATCACGACATTACCCCGATACAGATGACCTGGGGTCTGGTAAGCATTCTGATGACGGCCACACTGCTGATGGGCATGGTCCGACGCCAACGGTACGGAATCGGGAAGATCGGATTTGAAAGCGCTTTAATGCTGACGGTCTACGCGGTGGCGCTATCAATTGTTATGGCAAGCGGATAATACGGAGGTTAACCATGAAAACCATTGGTCTTCTGGGCGGCATGAGCTGGGAATCCACGCAAACCTATTACCGGCTGATCAACGAGGGCGTCAAAAGCCGTCTGGGCGGGCTGCATTCAGCCAAACTGGTGCTCTTCAGCGTGGATTTCGCGGAGATTGAAGCACTGCAGCACAAAGGCGACTGGCCGGCCACTGCCGACATCCTGTCCGGGGCCGCGCTGTCAGTGCAGAAGGCCGGCGCGGACTTCCTGGTGATCGGTACCAACACCATGCACAAGGTCGCTCCGGAGATCGGACAGGCCATTCAGATTCCGTTGCTTCACATCGCGGATGCAACGGCAGAGGTGCTCAAGAGAGATGGCGTAAGTCGCGTCGGCCTTCTGGGCACCCGGTTTACGATGGAGCAGGCGTTCTACAGGGAGCGACTGGAAGCCGCCGGTATCGACGTTCTCACCCCGGATGAACCTCAGCGGGATGAAGTGCATCGTGTTATCTACGAAGAGCTTTGCCGAGGCGAGATCAGGTCTGACTCGCGCCATGCCTACATGGATATTGTCTCGTCGCTTTCCGGGCGCGGTGCGCAGGCGGTAATACTGGGTTGTACCGAGATTGGCTTGCTGATCAGCCAGGCCGATACCGATGTTCCGCTCTACGACACCACGGAAATACACGCCGCTCATGCGGTCGAGCTGGCGTTGGCTCATCCGTAGAAGACCGACCAAGACGAACGCGGGCAAAAACTGGATAATGGCCGCCATTGAAGCCATGACGCGCCAAATTCTCCGATCCAGGACTCTGTAATGGAAATCAACGTCAACTTTCTCGAGAACCTCAGACTTGAAGCCAAGTTTGACGATTTCACCGTCGTAACAGACCAGCCTATCCGCTATAAGGGCGACGGCTCGGCTCCCAGCCCGTTCGATTACTTCCTGGCCTCCTCTGCCCTGTGTGCCGCCTATTTCGTGCGGGTTTACTGCCTGGCGCGGGACATTCCCACGGAGAACATTCGCCTGTCCCAGAACAACATCGTGGACCCGGAAAACCGCTACAACCAGATCTTCAAGATTTCGGTGGAACTTCCCGAGGACATTTCGGAGAAGGACCGCCAGGGCATCCTGCGCTCCATCGACCGCTGCACCGTGAAGAAAGTGGTCCAGACCGGCCCCACCTTCGAGATTGAAACCGTCGAGAACCTGGATGCCGACGCCCAGGCACTGCTGATGACTCAGCCGGAGGGTGGCAGCCAGACCTTTATCGAAGGCAAGGACCTGCCCCTGGAGCAGACCATCGCCAACATGACCGGCATCCTCGAAGAACTCGGCATGAAGATCGAGATCGCCTCCTGGCGGAACATCGTGCCGCACGTGTGGTCCCTGCACATTCGCGATGCGGCCTCCCCCATGTGCTTCACCAATGGCAAGGGGGCCACCAAGGAAAGCGCCCTGTGCTCTGCCCTGGGCGAATTCATCGAGCGGCTCAGCTGCAACTTTTTCTACAACGATCAGTTCTTCGGTGAAGAAATCGCCAACAGCGAGTTCGTCCACTACCCGAACGAAAAGTGGTTCAAGCCGGGCCCCAACGACGAGCTACCCGAAGGCATTCTGGATGACCACTGCCTGGCCATCTACAACCCGGACAGCGAGCTGCGTGGTTCCAACCTGATCGATACCAACTCGGGAAGGTCTGATCGGGGTATTGTCTCCCTGCCCTACGTGCGCAAATCGGACGGCGAGGTGGTGTACTTCCCCTCCAACCTGATCGAGAACCTCTTTCTCAGCAACGGCATGAGTGCCGGCAACACCCTCAACGAAGCACAGGTTCAGTGTCTGTCGGAGATTTTCGAGCGGGCGGTCAAGAAACAGATCATCGAAGAGGAAATTGCCCTCCCGGACGTGCCCCGGGAGGTTCTGGAAAAGTATCCGGACATACTGGAAGGCATTGAAGCCCTGGAAGCCCAGGGCTTCCCGACCCTGGTAAAAGACGCCTCCCTCGGCGGCCAGTTCCCGGTGATGTGCGTTACCCTGATGAACCCGCGAACCGGCGGAGTATTTGCCTCCTTCGGCGCGCACCCGAACTTTGAAGTGGCACTGGAGCGTAGCCTGACCGAACTGCTGCAGGGTCGCAGCTTTGAAGGCCTCAACGATGTGCCACCGCCGACATTTAATAGCCTGGCCGTGACCGAGCCGAACAACTTCGTGGAGCACTTCATTGACTCCACGGGTGTTGTTTCCTGGCGGTTCTTCAGCGCCAAGTCCGATTATGATTTCGTTGAATGGGATTTCTCCGGCACCAATGCCGAGGAAGCCGAATGTCTGTTTGGTATCCTCCGGGACCTGGGCAAGGAAGTGTATGTCTCGGTTTATGAGGAACTGGGCGCGCCGGTTTGCCGGATTCTGGTGCCGGGCTATTCCGAGGTGTACCCGGTTGAAGACCTGATCATGGACAACACCAACATGGCCCTGGACTACCGGGAAGACATCCTAAACCTGCACCGACTGGACGACGAGCAGCTGGCCGACCTGGTGGAACGCCTGGAAGCCAGCCAGCTGGACAACTACATGACCATCATCACCCTGATTGGCGTGGAGTTCGATGAGAATACCGTTTGGGGGCAGCTCACCATTCTTGAGCTGAAGATCCTGATCTGCCTGGCGCTGCAGTGGCACGAAGAAGCGCTTGAGTTCGTGGACATGTTCCTGCAGTTCAACGACAACACTGTTGAACGCGGGTTGTTCTACCGCGCCATGTATGCAGTTCTTGAAGTCACCCTCGACGATGAGATGGAACTGGAAGACTACATCACCAACTTCACCCGCATGTTCGGCGAGAAAACCATGGAAGGCGTTGTCGGTTCGGTGGATGGCTCCGTTCGCTTCCACGGTCTGGAACCAACCAACATGCAGCTGGAAGGCCTGGAAAAGCATCAGCGGTTGATCGAAAGCTACCGGAAACTACACGCAGCGCGCGCCGCCAAGGCAGGTCTGACAGCCTGACCGCAGACATCGTAGCCCTGATTGTAGCGGCCTGACTCAGCCCCGCCGCATTGGCGGCGCGGGCATTCCTGATCCACACTGGACCATTACAAGTAGCCTATTTGCGTTTAATGCCCGTACACCTTCGTACATTGACCGGCATACGCCAAACAAGGAGCTTTGCAATGAGCAATCCGGTGATCGCGGATAACAAGCCCAAGAAAGTCAGCCTGAAGAAAGGCGAGGAATACGCATTCTGTGTTTGTGGCCGTTCCAGCAACCAGCCCTTCTGTGACGGTTCCCACGGGGACACGGGATTCAAGCCCAAGGTATTCAAGGCAGAAAAAGACGAAGAGGCGGTGCTGTGCCAGTGCAAACAGACCGGCAGCGCTCCCTATTGCGATGGTACCCATCAGCAGTTCAGCGATGATCAGGTTGGTAAGGAAGCGCCGGATTCCGATGATGATGGCGACGACGAATCCGATGCGGCACCGAAAGCCAAGTCCACCAAAGAAGAACCCACCGTAGAATTTATTCACCAGTTGGCGCGTGAGGGGCTGAGCAATATGGGCCACCATGGCCCGACGACTGCGATGGGCGTACCCCGTCACACGTTACCCCATTGGGACGACCTGCAACTGATGGTAGCGCAGATGGCCAGCAAGCCGCTGGCCGATGACGCTGACGTGTCAACCGAACTGGTGATCGGGCCTGAAGCCAGAAAGCCCCTCACCCTCAGTATGCCCCTGTTCGTTTCCGACATGAGTTTCGGCGCTCTTTCTGAGGAGGCGAAGATTGCCCTGGCTCGGGGGGCCGAGCTTGCAGGCACCGGGATCTGCTCCGGCGAAGGCGGCATGTTGCCTGAGGAGCAGCAGGAGAATTCACGGTATTTTTATGAGCTGGCCAGCGCCAAGTTCGGCTACAAGGAAGAGCTGCTGAAGAAAGTCCAGGCATTCCACTTCAAGGGTGGCCAAGGCGCCAAGACCGGCACCGGAGGACATCTGCCCGGCAACAAGAACACCGGCAAGATCTCCGAAGTTCGGAACATTCCCGAAGGGGAACCGGCCAATTCCCCGCCCACGTTCGAGGATCTGCGCTCGGTCGAGGATTTCCAGCGCTTTGCCAGCCACGTCCGGGAAATTACCGGCGGTATTCCCGTCGGATTCAAGCTCAGCGCCAATCACATTGAGCGGGATGTGCAGTTCGCGCTGGATGCCGGCGCCGACTACATCATTCTGGACGGCCGTGGCGGTGGCACCGGTGCTGCCCCGGAAATCTTCCGGGATCATATCAGTGTGCCCACCATTCCGGCCCTGGCTCGCGCCAGACGCTATCTGGATGATCGTGGCGCCAGCGGACGAGTCACATTGATCGTAACCGGCGGTCTTCGGGTACCCATTGATTTCGTGAAGGCCATGGCCCTGGGCGCCGACGGTATTGCCGTTGCCAACAGTGCCATGCAATCCATTGGCTGCGTTGCGGCCCGCATCTGCAACACCAACAACTGCCCCGCCGGCATCGCGACCCAGAACAAGGATCTGCGCCAGCGGTTGAATGTGGACCAGTCTGCCAAACAGCTGCAGAACTTCCTCGAGGCCTCGGTCTCACTGATGCAGGTGATGGCAAGGGCCTGCGGCCATGACAGCCTCAGCAAACTGAACATAGATGATCTGTCCACCTGGCATCGGGAGATGGCCCTGCTCAGCGGCGTTCGCTACGCCGGTGTGCTGGATCCCTCTGCCTGAGGTTCTTCGGCACTGGCCGCCAGGACTCGAACCCGTTCGAAGTCTTCCTCGGTGAATACACCGTTCACCCCGGAAATGGCGGCCAGTTTCATGCCGTGCTTCAGGCCCAGCTTGTAGATCTCCCGCACCTTCTCCCACTCGATGTTCCGGCCCAGGGTGAAGTTCTCGAAGCGGGCTTCCAGAGCCAGTACGATGGTTTCTGCCAGGCAGGCGTAGGCAATGCCTTTGGGCAGACCGATGTCTTTCATGCGCACTTCACCCGGTAGCTGGATTTCACCGGACTCGATCACCAGCACATCCGGGCGTTTCGCCACATCTTCCGCCGGAATATCCAATGGGCGGGCAACGTCCGTGATCACGCAGCCGGGCTTCACTTTCATGATATCCAGGATGCGTTTGCCGGCACCGGAGGTGGCGGTTACGATCATATCCATGTGTGCCAAATCCCGTTCCGCTGACCCGGCAACATGCACGATTGCCCCTGGCGTTTCCTGTTCGATGCTTTCCTTCAGCGCCAACAGTTTGGCCGGCTCCGGCGCCGCCAGGTAAATCTCATCCACGGCCTTGGCCAGCAATCTTGCACAGACCGACCCGATCGCACCTGTAGCACCTACCACCATGGCTTTGCCGGCCGCTTTGCCATTGGGGCCAATGCTTACCCGCCCTATTTTTTTCATGGCATCGTGAGCCGCCCAGAGTGCACCGGAAGCGCTATAGCTGTTACCAGTTGTGATCGGCAGTGGTGCGCGCTTGGCCACCGTAATCCCCGCGTCCCCGACAACCTTGGTGAACGCGCCCAGTCCCATGATCTGGGCCCCGAGCTTCTTGGCGAGTTTTGCCGCCTGCAGCAGCCTGGCGTAGGTAAATTCCGGCCCGTGGGCCATGATTTCCCGAGGGGTGCCGCCAACGGTAATGAGCCAGCCCTCCACCTCATCGCCATTGGGGGAGCGGATTCCGGATACCTTCGAGTAGATAAAAGGTGGCGTGTAGGCCACCGCCTTTTCAACCAGGTTCATCACTACCGGCGGCGACACATTGGCAACATAGTCCAGCGGCGGTGTTTTGGTGAGATATTGCTGTGACAAGGGATGAATCACGAACGCAAAACGGTTCACCCGACGGTAGCCATCCGGATAAAGGATACGTGGTTCAATACCGAGGTTCTGGATAACATCCAGATAGTCATCGGGGCCCAACTGATCCGGAGTTCTGGAGAGCGCCGCACTGATCATCGCCTCCATCACGTTCACACCCACGGGCCGGCCCTCCAGCCAGGGGCTGTAATCCACCACCATGGCAACCTTGCGGGACCGCATCCAGTCGAGCGCCGAGTCAGTCACCCGTGAGGTTATGACGGTCTTGCCATCCAGCTCTTTCTGCGTGAAATGCTCCAGGTCTCCGATGGCGCCCACAATCACATGTGAGTCGGCCACGGCGTTGTGCAAAGACCCTTTAACGAGGTTTTCGCCCAGACGATACAGCGGTGTACGGAGAATGGTTTCTACCGCCTTCACAGCCGCCGGCCTGAACATGATCGGAGCGGTCAGCGAGGTATAGGTTTCAAGCTGTTTCAGGGAAGTCAGCAGCCTGGGGACACCAAAATCCGTATAAGGATCGGCAAAGAAAAGGTTCTCGGTATGTTCCGAGAGGGACCGGGCAATTCGATAACCGGCCTGCCCGTTCATGAACATTACACGGGCATTGTCGAAGAAATGCCCCAGTTCGGATTGGGTATGGCGGACGGCCCATTCCTGAAGGATCGCACGCAGGCCCGCACCGGTGGTAACGGGCTTGTCCGGTACACAGGCTTCCAGACGAGCGGTATCGGGGTGTTCAAGCTGTTCCCGGCCCACCTCATAGTGATCGTGGACCATACTCAACCCGATGGCGTCTGCCTGCGTATGCACCGACTCCAGAACCGCTTCGGCACGGGAAAGATCGCCATCCGTGCCGATTCGGATAATCCGGAAAGTCTGATCGAGGAACGAGGTTTCCAGATCGTAATCATATTCGGAAGATCCCAGGCTGACACTGACAACGGTTTTCATATTCAGGCTTCCCTTTTCCTGTTGTTATGCTTTGTAGCGTAAATCAGGACACCGGTTTCTGCCTTAGCCCAGATCAAATTCCTGTGCGCGATTCAACGTCTACAATAAGGTGACGGGCCGAACGACTACTCAGATTTTACGGATCAACCAGGAGCTCACTATGACCATTCAGGAAGAACTCAACGCCACTGTCCGGGAACTGGTTCAGCCCGGCAAGGGAATTCTCGCGGCGGACGAAAGCCACCCCACGATCGCCAAGCGCTTCAAGGCCGTTGGCGTGGAGTCGAGCGAAGACATGCGCCGGGAGTATCGGAGCCTGATTTTCTCCGCTTCCGGATTGGGAGAATTCATCAGTGGGGTCATTCTGTTTGAAGAGACACTCGGCCAGCACAGCCTGGATAATGTGCCCATGCCAAAGCTGCTGGCCAGCAAGGGCATCGTGCCGGGCATCAAGGTCGACAAGGGCAAGGGTCCGCTTGTGAATGCCCCCGGCGACGAGATCACCTTTGGCCTGGATGGTCTCGAAGACCGCCTGGAAATCTACAAGAACCAGGGGGCGCGGTTCGCCAAATGGCGGGACGTGTTCCATATCTCGGACACCTTGCCCTCCCGGCACGCGGTTGAGGCGAACGCCGAGGTTCTCGCCCGCTATGCAGCAATCTGCCAATCCCTGGGCATCGTGCCCATTGTCGAGCCGGAAGTTTTGATTGACGGCAGTCACACTATTGAACGCTGCGCGGAAGTCAGCGAAGCGGTGATTCGCGAGGTTTTCCACGCCCTTTACCGTCATAAGGTGGAACTGGAACACATGATCCTGAAACCCAGCATGGTGACGCCGGGCAAGGAAAACCCGAAGGCGTCGCCGGAAGACGTGGCAACAGCAACCCTTGATGTCTTTCGCAGGGCGGTACCGGCAGCGGTACCCGGCATATTCTTCCTCTCGGGCGGCCAGACTCCTGAAGAAGCAACCATTAACCTGAATGCCATGAACAGCATGGGGCCTCAGCCCTGGGAGCTCAGCTTTTCCTATGGTCGGGCCCTTCAGGAACCCGCCCAGAAAGCCTGGGCCGGCAACCTGGACAATGGCCCTGAAGCCCAGGCGGCGATACTCAAGCGCGCCCGGCTCAACAGTGCAGCACGCTCGGGCAGTTACCGATCAGCAATGGAAGATTGATCGGCAATTGCCCGGCGGCAGTTGCTCCTCAGTTACAGCCAGAGATGCAGCTGGCCATACCGTTGAACGCCATGGTACGGCCACTGAGGGGCACATGAACCGGCACGTTCACTGAATCCCGGAACAGCGCCGTGCGCGTGCCTTCCTGCACCTTGCCACCGGAGGTAGCCGGTTCGTTGGCATGGGAGGCGATAACCGCCTTCGGTTGCACCAGATCGTTAATCACGTATGCAGCCTGTTTAGGCCCGGTGGTGAAGGTATCTCCGATGTTCATCACCACAAGCCCCGCACCATAGTGATCTCTCACAACCAGCTGCTGCTCGGCGGTAATGCCGGTATCACCAGACAGGTAAACCACCAGGCCATTGGAGAACTTCAGTACGTAGCCTGTAGGTGGTCCGACACTGGCTCCAACACCGGCGGCAGCAAGGTACTCTGCCAGCGGGCCGGTCAGGAATGAAGGCGAAACGCCGTTGCTGTGGACCGCAGGCACCGTAGTGATGGCCACTCCGCCAACCTCACGTTCGCCTCCGAAACGCACCAGCATGGAGTTGGCGGGATCACCGCCAGCGTCCTTGAGCTTGGCGGCAAAGAAGGCAGGCATTTCACTGCCTGTCACGATCTTCGCGTTGTGTTTCACTGCAATATCGACGGTATTGGATTGCGGCAGCGTTGAAACGCCGGTGTCGGGGGATCCGCAGGTGCCTTCATTCGTCTTGCTGATACGCTGGTCCCCAACGTGATCCCCATGCATATGGGAAACCAGAACAATATCAATCTTGCCCAGGCGCGGATCGTCGGGCCCGGCGACGGTCCTGCCGGCATCGTAGAGAATCCGGGTGCCATTCGGATCTTCAAACACCAGCGCCCGGTCCCGGCCACAGAACTCACCATCGTGGCTACCTAAAGGTGTGACTTTCACCACATGGTCGTCTGCGGCAGCCGGCATTGCGGCGCCAAGGAGCATACAGGCAGACACGCCGGCAGAGGCCAATGTGCTGCGCAAACCTGGTTTGAACATGTTGTTCGTCCTCCCTCTCGTCTTTTGTTGGTATAGGCAGTAATACGAACGACAAAGCCTTTAGTACCAGTGTAGCCGGGGGGAAGCGAACGAGAGGGAAATCGGGATCAGGCCGCGCGGGAATCTGAAACCGGTACCTGCTGATCAAGACAGGCCATCATGGGTGCTACCTGGCGGATCTTGCGGGCCTCGGGCCAGAGGATTTCAGCCTCCGCAAAGCCCTGGCGAAGGAAGTTGAGCCACTGCTTGATGCGACCGGTGACGTAACGGTCCTCAAGCCATCCCTGTAGAACTGTCGCGTACTCGTGGACCAGCGCCACGGCCTCTGGCCAGGTCATATCAGCCACGGTTTCGCCCTGCTGGCTGGCCTTGATCTGGCGGGCAAGATCTGGCCGTGCGATCAGGCCACGGCCAATCATCACATCGTCACAACCGGACACTTCACGGCAACGCCAGTAGTCTGCAACCGTCCAGATCTCGCCATTGGCGATGATGTGGGTCTTTACCGCTTCCCTTGCCCGGGCAATTTCCTCCCAGTAGGCCGGCGGTCTGTAGCCATCCACTTTGCTGCGGGCGTGGATGACAATCTCTTCCGCACCTGCCGCTTCCAGTGCCTGCGCACAGGCCACGCCCATGGAACGGTCATCGTAACCCAGCCGCATCTTGGCGGTAACGGGTACATCGCGAGGCACAGCCTGGCGCACAGCAGCCACAATTTCGTGCATCAGCTCCGGTTCCCGCATCAACACGCAGCCGCCCTTGTGCTTGTTCACGGTCTTGGCCGGGCAACCAAAGTTGATGTCCACCTGGGTGGCGCCGAGTTCTGCGGCACGCACGCCATGGCGTGCCATCTGATGAGGGTCTGAACCCAGCAGCTGAACGGCAACGGGGGTACCCACTCGAGTGAGTGACCGGTTGTGTAGCTCGGGGGCGTATTTGTAGAACACTCTTGGAGGCAGCATGCCATGGGTCACCCGAACGAATTCGGTTACGCACCGGTCAATACCGCCAACCCCGGTAAGGGTTTCACGGATAGGTGCGTCGACCAGCCCTTCCATCGGGGCAAGGATGATTCGCATGAAGGCTCCAGAGCTTTGACCAAAAGGGATAACGGTTGCGGCTGATCAAAAATCAGACGGAGCGGATTGTAGGGAATTTGGCGGGAAGTTGGTAGCCGGGCATCCCGCAATGGAATGCCCGGCTGGTTACTGCTGGTTTACTTCTTCACATCGAAGCGGTCGTTGTTCATGACCTTGGCCCAGGCTGCGACGAAGTCTTTCACGAACTTCTCTTCGTTGTCGTCCTGCGCATACACCTCTGCGTAGGCACGCAGGATAGAGTTGGAACCGAACACGAGATCAACCCGGGTCGCAGTGAACTTGGTGTTGCCGCTCTTGCGATCCACGATGTTGTACGAGTTCTTGCCAGTTGGCTCCCAACGGTTGGCCATGTCGGTCAGGTTCACAAAGAAGTCGTTGGTCAGCTGGCCAACGCGATCTGTGAACACACCGTGCTTGGTGCCACCGTAGTTGGTGCCCAGCACCCGCATGCCGCCCAGCAGAACGGTCATTTCCGGCGCGGTCAGGCCCATAAGCTGGGCGCGGTCCAGAAGCATTTCTTCCGGCTTGACCACGTAGTCCTTCTTCTGCCAGTTGCGGAAGCCATCCGCCAGCGGCTCCAGCGGTTCGAAGGATTCGGCATCGGTCATCTCGTCGGTGGCATCACCACGGCCTTTCAGGAAAGGAACGTGAACTTCGTGACCGGCAGCTTTCGCCGCCATCTCGATACCCAGATTACCACCCAGCACAATCACGTCCGCAATGCTGGCGCCTGTGTCGGCAGAGATCTGCTCGTAGACCTTCAGCACCTTGTCGAGACGATCAGGCTCGTTGCCTTCCCAGTCTTTCTGGGGAGCCAGACGGATCCGGGCACCGTTGGCACCACCACGCATGTCCGAGCCGCGGTACGTGCGTGCGCTGTCCCAGGCGGTGCAGACCATTTCGTTCAGGCTCAGGCCGGCTGCGGCAATTTTTTCTTTGACCACCTCCTCAATGTAGTTGGTCTCACCCTGCGGCACCGGGTCCTGCCAGATCAGATCTTCAGCCGGTACGTCCGGGCCGATGTAACGAGCCTTCGGACCCATGTCGCGGTGCGTCAGCTTGAACCAGGCGCGGGCGAAGCAGTCCTTGAAGTACTCGGGATCTGCCATGAACTTCTCGCAGATGGCGCGGTACTTCGGATCGACCTTCATTGCCATGTCAGCGTCAGTCATCATCGGCTTGACACGGGTGGTCATGTCGGTCGGGTCAACCGGCATGTGCTCTTCTTTAATGTCGATCGGCTCCCATTGGTTGGCGCCCGCCGGGCTCTTGGTCAGCTGCCACTCGTAACCAAACAGCAGGTCAAAGTAACCCATGTCGAACTTGGTCGGGTTGGTTGTCCAGGCACCTTCGATGCCGGAGGTCACCGCGTTCGTCGCCTTGCCAGCCATGTTGGGGTTGATCCAGCCAAAGCCCTGGTTCTCAACGTCTGCACCTTCCGGCTCGGGCCCGAGGGCTTCCGCATCGCCATTACCGTGTGCCTTACCAACGGTGTGACCACCGGCGGTCAGGGCAGCGGTTTCTTCGTCGTTCATCGCCATTCGGGCGAAGGTTTCACGTACCTGCTCACCGGTTTTCAGAGGGTCCGGATTGCCGTTCACACCTTCCGGGTTCACGTAAATAAGGCCCATCTGGACGGCGGCCAGCGGATTTTCCATGGTGTCAGGCTTTTCCACGTTTTCGTAACGCGTGTCAGACGGAGCCAGCCACTCTTTCTCGGCACCCCAGTAAATGTCTTCCTCCGGGTGCCAAATGTCGGCTCGGCCGTAGGAGAAGCCGAAGGTTTTGAAGCCCATGGATTCATAGGCAATGTTACCGGCCAGAATGAACAGGTCAGCCCAGCTAATCTTGTTGCCGTACTTTTTCTTGATCGGCCACAGCAGACGACGGGCCTTGTCCAGGTTGCCGTTATCGGGCCAGGAATTCAGCGGTGCAAAGCGCTGGTTACCGGTGCCGCCGCCCCCGCGGCCATCGGCCAGACGGTAGGTGCCCGCAGCGTGCCACGCCATACGGATCATCAGGCCGCCGTAGTGACCCCAGTCAGCCGGCCACCAGTCCTGGCTGTCGGTCATCAGGGCGTGCAGGTCTTTTTCAAGCGCTTTGTGGTCGAGCTTCTTGACCTCTTCCTGATAGTCGAAATCGTCGCCCATCGGATTGGTTTTGCGGTCGTGCTGGTGAAGAATATTCAGGTTCAGGTTCTCAGGCCACCAAGCCTTCACATCAGACTTTTCCTGAGTGTTGGAACCGTGCATCACAGGGCACTTTCCACCAGAGCTGTTGTTGTCCGTCATTTCTCTCTCCTCATTGGGTTTGGCAAAACGACACTTCTTGAGATCAAGGCATCACTAACTATAGGACAGAAAAAATGCTCTGCTCTGAGATTTTCTTATACCCTGAATAGTGAATGCCTATAGGGATTCCCGCTGGCGCCGGAGGCCTTAAAGCGGCTACTGCGAGCAGGCAAAATTGCTCGAGTAATCCGCCAGGATTCCAACCAGATCACGCCACGCCACACTTTGACTGAGTAAAGCCGTTCCTGACATAGGGATACTCCTGTCTGACGAGAACAGATTCACTGTAGCCCGGGGAAGACGACACGATACAATTAATTAAAAATAAAATTGTGAAAGTTTTTGTTTATCGAAAGTGAGCTTCTATTGAAGGCGCTCAATGGAGGAGAATTTGCCGGCATCGTCGAAAACGATGCGGAAACTGCCGCGAATACCATCGCGGAGATAGAAACGGGAGAGGATACGGGCCGGGAAGCGGACAGAACGTCCGTCCCGGGCCGTGGTGTGAACATCGTTGGCAACGCCCTGATAGAGTTTGATCCACTCATCAGGGCTGATGCTGATATCCACAATGATCTGCTGCATCTGATTGCGTCCTTTTTGTCGGATTACGGCTTCGCCTAATCCGATCTACCAAGGCTAACCGGCTTGCCTGACCTATTGTCGGATTACGGCTTTGCCTAATCCGACCTACCAAGGCTAACCGGATTGCCTGACCTATTGTCGGATTACGGCTTCGCCTAATCCGACCTACCAGGACTAAACGGCTTGCCTGACCTATTGTCGGATTACGGCTTCGCCTAATCCGACCTACCTTGCCTAATCCGACCTACCTTGATTTGTAGGTCGGATTAGCCAACGGCGTAATCCGACAAGGCACCGGCACCGGGCCTCAGTTGGCCAGTTCCAGCAGCAGACGGTTCAGGCGGGTAACGTAGGCCCCCGGGTCCGGGAGCTGTTCACCGCTGGCCAGGGTGGCCTGGTCCAGAATGACTGCGGAGAGCTCGTTGAAGCGCTCTTCGCCCTTCTCGCTTTCCAGGCGCTGAACCAGCGGATGGTCGACATTGATCTCAAAGATCGGCTTGCTGTCCGGCACTTTCTGGCCGGCCGCTTCCATGATCTTCTTCATCTGCGCGCCCATGTCGAAATCACCGACAACCAGGCAAGCCGGTGAGTCGGTCAGGCGGTTGGTTACCCGAACTTCCTGAACCCGGTCGCTGAGGGCATTCTTGATGCGCTCAAGCAGATCCTTGTGCTCTTCAGCCGCCTCTTCCTTGTGCTTCTTGTCTTCTTCGGTCTCGACTTCGCCAAGATCCAGATCACCCCGGGCAACGTCCTGGAACTGCTTGCCGTCGTACTCGCTGAGGTAGCCCATCATCCACTCGTCGATACGATCGGTGAGGATCAGCACCTCGATACCCTTCTTGCGGAACACTTCCAGATGCGGGCTGCTTTTGGCCGCGGTGAAGTTGTCAGCGGTGATGTAATACAGCTTCTTCTGCCCTTCTTTCATCCGGCTGATGTAGTCATCCAGCGACACATTCTGTGTGCTCTCGCCGGTATGGGTAGAGGCAAAGCGCAACAGGCCGGCAATCTTCTCGCGGTTGCTGAAATCTTCCGCCGGGCCTTCCTTCAGGACTGTGCCGAACTCACCCCAGAACTTCTGGTACTGCTCCGGATCCTTCTTGGCCAGCTTGGACAGCATATCCAGAACCCGCTTGGTCAGCGCGGTACGGATACTTTCCACTGTGCTGTCGTTTTGCAGGATCTCGCGGGACACGTTCAGGGACAGATCGTTGGAATCGATCACGCCCTTGGCGAAACGCAGGTACAGCGGAAGGAACTGCTCGGCGTCATCCATGATGAACACCCGCTGCACGTACAGCTTCAGGCCGCGGGGCGCTTCCCGGTTGTACAGATCAAACGGCGCACGGGCCGGAATATACAACAGGCTGGTGTAGTCCAGCTTGCCTTCCACCTTGTTGTGAGACCAGGTCAGCGGGTCTTCAAAATCGTGGGCGATGTGCTTGTAGAACTCCTTGTACTCCTCGTCCTTGATTTCGGTACGCGGGAGTGTCCAGAGCGCGGTTGCATCGTTAACGGTTTCGTACTCGTCCTTCTTCTCGCCTTCATCGGACTCGGCCTTCATAACAACCGGGAAGGAAATATGATCGGAGTACTTTTTGACCAGGCTGCGCAGTTTCCAGCCGTTGGCGAATTCCTTGGCGTCTGACTTCAGATGTAGAACAATCTGGGTGCCACGGTTTTCCCGATTGACCTGTTCAATGGAAAATTCACCATCGCCTTTAGACTCCCAGTGCACGCCCTCTTCCGCTGGCGCACCGGCGCGGCGGGTAAACACATCGACTTTGTCGGCCACAATAAACGCAGAGTAGAAACCGACACCAAACTGACCGATCAGCTTGCTGTCCTTTTTCTCGTCGCCAGACAATTGCTGGAGGAACTCGGCGGTACCGGAACGGGCAATAGTGCCGAGGTTCTGGATGACGTCGTCACGGGTCATGCCGATACCGTTATCGGTCAGCGTGACGGTATTTGCCTCTTCATCGAAATCCAGGCGAATCTTCAGCTCTGGATCGCCCTCGTAGAGGCTGTCATCTTTCAGGGCTGCGAAACGCAGTTTGTCCTCGGCATCTGAAGCGTTGGAAATCAGCTCACGAAGGAAGATTTCCTTGTTGGAATACAACGAGTGAATCATCAGGTGAAGCAGCTGCTTCACTTCGGTCTGGAATCCAAGCGTCTCTTTATTGGCTTCAACCGTCATGGCGTTCATGTCTCCTGCTACAAATTAAACGGGCATGTAGGGCGCCCGAGTTACTTCATCATTCATGGAGCGGCACGGGTAGGCAGAGCTTTCCAAAACACGCTGTGAATACGTCCATGTACGCTCGGCTCCGCCATCCATGGCTCCGCACGGTTTTGGAAAGCTCTGCCTACCCGTGCCACCAGGCTATTGAGTTCGTTCTGAGCAGAAGTGGGGGCGCACCGAGGCATTTCAAGCCCCGGTGTATCGGCAAATCAGTCTTCGAGGAGGAAGTGCGCCCTGGCAGTCGCAATGGGTTGCGAGCGGGATTTCTGCCAGGCGCTGACCATCACATTGGCTACGCGGTTGCCCTGGCGGGTCAGGCGGCATTCGGCGTAGGTCTCGCGGTTGAGACCCGCACGGAGGTAGTCCAGGGAAAAGTCGACGATGCGGGGCATGCGCAGGCTTTCCTGGGACATGATCAGGTAGATATTGGCGGACATTTCCATGAAGCCACCAATCACTCCACCGTGGATGGCCGGCAGGATGGGATTGCCGAGGTTGGAGTCCTTGCACGGCAGGCGAAAGATAAGATCGTCGCCGAACCGCTCACACTGGAGACCAATCCAGGTGGCATAGGGAATGCTCTTGAGCATACGGCTGAAGTCACCGGTTTCCTGGGTGTAACGGAGGATTTCAGGATCGGTCATTCTTCACCTCCGGTGATCAGGTCCCGATAGTGTTTAGGGCTGGCGTCCTTGCCGATGCGCATGAAGGTGGCCACGCAGTTGGCAATGGTTTCGCCCCCCTCCTGGTAGGCCTCGCAACGGGTGAAAATGATGTTCCGGGTTACCCGATAGGTTTCAGCCCTCGCGTAAACAGGCTTTCTCGGATGGGCCGGGCGCATGTAGTCCACACGCAAATCGAGCGTCGGGCAGAGTTCGAAATCTTCCAGGGCGCACAGGATCACACAGCCAGAGGTAGTATCCATCAGTGTGGTTATAGCGCCGCCATGGATCACGCCGGTGTCAGGATTACCGATGATCCGGTCACTATAGGGCAGACAAAGTGTGAGACTGCCTTTTTTGGCCTCGGTAACGGTCAGGCCAAGCTCTTTGGCCTGATTCAGTGTGTCGATAAAACGGGTAACCCGTTTCCGTCGGATATCATCGTTCATTCAGGTTCAACCTGTGGATCAGCTTTTGGGTTTTGGGCTGTTTTCCGCCTTGCCGGGAAGCGGTTCTTCAAAAACCTTCCCTGCCCTCAACGCTTCCAGAGCCGTAGAGCAGAACTCCCGGCGGTAAAGGACGATCACCACCAGGGTGGATGCCGCCATGAAAACGATCGGATGGATAAACCAGCCTACCACGGCGAGTGCGTAATAGTAGGATCGCAGGCCAAGGTTGAAGGCATCGCCGGCCAGATTACAGATATTGCCGGCGCTGCGGGCAAATGCTTCGCGCGCCGCCGGGCTGGTCCTGGTATCGTCCGGTGGCGGTGCGCTGCCCACCATCACAGAAACAAAGTTGTACATCCGCATGGACCAGGTGAATTTGAAAAAGGCGTAGATAAACACCACCAGCAACACCACCATTCGCAGTTCCCAGATCTCCCGCGTGGGCAATGTGCCGAATGGCATGGTGCTGAACACTTCCATCACTTCCTGGGTGTAGCCAAGAGCAGTGATAATACCGGCGAGAATCAGCAGGCAACTGGAGGCGAAAAACGCGCCGTTTCGTTCAAGGTTACCAACCACCGAAGCATCAGCAATCCGGTTTTCCCGGCGCAACATGACACGCATCCAGTCTTCCCGGTACAGGTCCAGCGTATTGGACAGGCAGGGACGATCGGCGGCGCGGCGTTTGGAGTACTCGGTATAACCGAGCCAACAAACCAGGAACCAGAGTAAAGCGATCAGTTCGAGGAGATTGCCCATGGGTTGCCTTTGGCTCGAAAATGGTGAAACAGTGCGGGAACAGGGGCTTATGATACGCCAAGGGCCTGCCCGCCACCACCGCTGAACACAGTGCGGTAATCCACCCATAGGCAATCATGTGCTATAAACTGGCCTTTCAGGAAGCGGGCAAATGTCTTGAAAATGCCCGACGTTGCATCATCCAAAAGGGAGTCCACTGTGAACCTGTCTGCTATCAGAACCAGCCTGGTCGCCATTACCCTGGCCCTGACACTCAGCGGCTGCTCGGTCAACCCGGTTACCGGGGAAAAACAACTTTCGCTGATCGGTGAAAGCCAGGAGCTCGCTATGGGCGCCGAGCAATACGTGCCCACCCAGCAAACCCAGGGCGGCCGGTTTTATGTGGATCCAGAGCTGACGCTTTACGTGAGCGAGGTTGGCCAGAAGATGGCGAGAGTCAGTGACCGGCCTGACTTACCCTATGAGTTCGTGGTTCTGAACAGCAGTGTACCCAATGCCTGGGCCCTGCCAGGAGGCAAGATTGCCATCAATCGCGGCCTGCTGACAGAACTTGAAGACGAGGCCCAGCTTGCCTCTGTCCTTGGCCATGAGATTGTTCATGCGGCGGCCAGACACAGTGTTCAACGCATGCAGCAGGGCATGCTGATCAGTGCCGGGGTTGCCGGCCTTGGCTTTGCCCTGTCGGACAACGAGTGGGCCGGGTTGATCATGGGTGGCGCTGCCCTTGGTGCCCAGCTTGCCCTGGCCCAATACAGCCAGGGCGATGAGCTGGAGTCGGATCACTACGGCATTCTCTACATGAAGGAGGCAGGCTACGATCCCCAGGCGGCGGTGGAGCTGCAGGAGCTCTTCCTGAAACTTTCCGAAGGCCGCCAGTCCGGCTTTATTGATGGCCTGTTCGCGACCCACCCACCCTCGGCAAAACGGGTTCAGGAAAACCGCGAACTGGTACAGAAGGTTGGCGCGGGCGGCTATCGTGGTGAAGACGTCTATGAACACAAAATGGCCAAACTCCGCTCGCTGCAGCCTGCTTACGATGCCCACGACAAGGCCATGGAACTGGCCTCCAAAGGTGAAATGAAGCCTGCGCTGGACAAGATCAACGAGGCAATCCGCCAGCTACCGCGGGAAGCCATGTTCTATGCTCTGCGCGGCCGCATTTATCAGGAACAGCAGGAAGCCGAGAAAGCCGCTGCCGACTTTGAAAAAGCGGTAGAGCTCTACCCGGAGATGTTCAAATATCGCCTATACAATGGCCTGAATGCGCTGAGACTTAACAATCTGGACAAGGCCCGGGAAAACCTTACCAAAGCCAATGAAACCGTCCCCACCTCCATTGCGTTTCTGCGCCTGGGCGATGTTGCGGTGAAGCAGAACAACCGGAATGAAGCTATTGCCTATTACAGCAAGGCTGCCGAGGCCGGAGGGGACGTAGCTGAAGAGGCCAAACGTAAACTGGCGGCGCTAACGCAGTAACTATCCGCTGAATCGCTGACTAGAGAAGGCCGGAGTCCTGAGGGATTCCGGCCTTTTTGTTGCTCGGGATCAAGATTGCCGGGCTGACGTGTAACTTCTGTCATCAGCTCCATTGACTTTTAGAGCAATAACTCTAAAAATCAGATGACATCAACAATCATTGGATGACGGACATGCTAGCGAAACGTATCCAGCCCATGGTCTTTCAGGCGCGCCGCCTGTATGTGGAGCTGATGTTCCAGGTAATGGGACGAGCCCTGCAGGCTGTGAGTGAAGTGGACGAGAAGGTTCAGAACGAAGCCAGGGCCCTGCCCGATGGCTTTCTGTTCGAGATGATGGTGATGCCGGACGGCTCGAAGCTGATTGTGGAACACACCGGCCAGGGACGTTTCCGTTACCACGGTGACAAGTCACCACGCCCGGTCGACCTGTCGATTCAGTTCAAGCACATTGCCCATGCGTTTCTGGTGCTGTCTTTCCAGGAGAAGACATCGGTTGCATTCGCCAATGACCGCATGCTGGTGGATGGTGACATCAGTTATGCCGTCCGTATGACTCGGGTGCTGAACCGGCTTGAATCCTTCATCCTGCCAAAACTGATCGCCGAGCGGGCCGTCAAGGAATACCCGGCCGACCTGCACTTGCCGGAAAAACTGATCAGCGCTGCGCGCATTTACCTGAAAGTTGCCACCAATTTTGTCGAGACAGTGAGAGCGTGATGACCAACAAATATTATGAGTTCTTCTGCCCGGTAAAAGTCATTGCCGGCAAGGCCGCCCTTGAACATATTCCCTATGAGCTCACCGGCATGGCTGCCAAGCGGCCAATGATCGTGACCGACAAGGGCGTACGGGCTGCCGGCCTGCTCGAACCCGTTATCGCGGCCTGTGAGGAAAGTGGACTGGAAATCACCTCCATTTATGATGATGTTCCCCCGGACTCCTCTACCACCGTAGTGCGCGACATCGCCGGCATCTATCGCCAGGAGAAGTGCGACTCCATCATCGCCGTCGGCGGTGGCTCGGCAATTGATACCGGCAAAGCCGTCAACATTCTGGTCTCCGAGGGTGGCGACGACATTGCAAAATACAGCGGTGCCGGCGTGCTAAAGCATCCTCTAAAGCCGTTTTTCGTTGTGCCGACAACGGCCGGTACCGGCTCGGAAGTCACTTCGGTTGCTGTTATCACCGACGAAGCCAAAGGCGTCAAGCTACCCTTCACGTCGTCATTCCTGCTTCCGAACGCGGCTATTATTGATCCGCGCATGACCCTCACCCTGCCGCCTCACATCACCGCGGCAACGGCGATGGATGCCATGACCCATGCCACGGAAGCCTTCACCTGCATGGCCAAGAATCCGTTGAGCGATGCCTACGCCACGGCTGCGATCAAAAAGATCAGCCACTCCCTCCTCAACGTTATGGACAACCCGAAAGACAGTGACGGCAGGCTGGAACTTGCCCAGGCATCAACCATGGCCGGCATTGCCTTCTCAAATTCCATGGTGGGCCTCGTGCACGCGCTGGGGCACGCCACCGGCGCCATCTGTCACCTGCCCCATGGCCTGTGCATGAGCCTTTACCTGCCCTACGTGCTGGAGTACAACCTGGAGACCATCCGCGAACCCCTGGGTGAGTTGTTGCTGTATCTGGAGGGCCCCGAAGTATTTGCAGCGACGCCGGCAAGTCGCCGTGCTGAGGCCAGCATTTCCGCCATTCGCAAACTTCGGGACGCGTTGTACAAGCGGTGCCAACTGCCCCGGACTCTGAAGGAGACCGGCAAGGTAACCGAGGATCAGCTCGACCACATCGCCGAAATGGCGCTGGACGATGGCTCCATCATGTTCAATCCGAAGGAAGTAACTCTTGACGATGCCCGCGCAGTCCTGCGACGCGCCTGGGCATGACCCATAGGCAGGGGCCTCGCCAGGCCCCTGCCCTGAACTGAAATTGTGTGAAGATAGACTTCAAATCATTGAAAAGAACTGAGCAAAAGAGGACAATCATCGACTTCTGGCAGGGATGATAGCCGGGTTCATTTTCCACCTACAGTACCGGTCCGTAGAGAGCCCCTTCCGCATGCAAAACCGACCTTCCTGCCGTATCTGTGCCATTCTGGGCGCCCTCCTGTTTGCTCACGTGGCACTGTCGCCTTCGGCATCTGCTACGCAGGAAACTGCCCAGCAAGAGCAGGTTTTCCGCTTCAATATTTCTCCCAACGGTTATCCGCCCTACCTGATCGTGCATCAGAGCCAGCCCTCTGGAATCATGTGGGATGTGGTAACCGTGGTTGCCCAACGCCTTGGCTATACGGTAAAAGCAGAGCAGATACCGCGAAAGCGGGTCGATCAGATGCTGCTTGAGGGTTACATCGACGCCACCCCGCGGGCCAGGGAATGGGCTGAGCAACCGGAGCAATTCCTGTTTACCGACCCGGTGGTGGACATCGAAGAGGTCTTTTTCGTGCCAGCAAACTCGGGGTTCTCCTTCGAGAGCCCGGAAGACCTGGTATCAAAAACGATTGTCACCCATCTTGGCTACCAATATCCGCTGCTTGACCCCTATTTCGAAGAAGGTCGAATTCGCCGGTTTGATGTTTCCCGGGACAAGGACATGTTCACCTTTGTGCTGCACGGTGACCGATTCGACGCAGCCGTTGCGGATCGGCTGGTCGGAAAATGGATTCTCAAGAACGAAGGACTGCGAGAACACTTTGACATAACGAGCGAAAGCATCAGCAATTACGGATTCAGGCTGATGTTGCGCAAGGACTGGCTGCCATTTGCCAAAAAGTTCAATGAAGAGTTGGCGAAGATGAAGAAGAATGGCGAACTAGACGCCATTCTTGCCAATTACCGATAGTCACCGCCGCTACTCCAGACGCCGGAGCATCAGCATCGGTGACACGCTCAGGACCGGCCGGAGCTGCCAGCGGCCAAACATAGCCAGAACAAAGGCACTAACCAGCGGGATGGGCAGTACAACGTGCCAATGCCACTGGAACGTGCCCTCAAACATTCTGAACTGAAGTGCCCAGACCGCTGCCTCGGCAGCAACCACGCCCAACAAGCCCGCAAAGCCACCCAGCAGCGCAAACTCAAGCATGGTGCTCCGCACCAGCAGCCTCTGACGGCCACCCAGGGTTCGCAGCAAGGCGCCCTCCCTCTGCCTGTCACGGAGCGTTGCGCTGACCACCGCCGCCATCACCACCAGCGCAGCGGCAAGAATCAGCGCGAGAATGGCTTCAATAGCCTGGGTTACCTGGCGGACGATCTCCTGGATTCGCTCGATCACATGGTCAATTTCTAGTACGGAGACAGTCGGGAACTGGCGGGAAAAGTCATTCAGCGCATCCTTCCTGTCCTTGGGCAAATAGAAACTGGTAATCCATGTAGCAGGCATGTCCGTCAGCCCCCCTTCCGGCGGGAAGGCCATGTAGAAATTGGGCTTCATGCTGTCCCACTGGACCGTGCGGATACTCGTCACAGCTTCAGTGACCTTCTCGGACCCGATAGTGAAGGTCAGTCTGTCTCCCAGTGAAAGGCCGAGTTTCCCGGCCAGTTCGGCTTCAACCGAGACGCCGTCCTTCTGGTTTTCGGCAAACCAGGTGCCTTCCACAATCTCGTTGTCTTCCGGCAACGTGGACATCCAGGTCAGGTTCAACTCACGATTGAGGGCGTTAACGTTCTCATCCTTACTGACCGTCTCCTTGACCGGCTGGCCATTGAGCTCGGTCAGACGCCCGCGAACCATGGGATAAAGTTTATCCAGTGGCTGGCCGCGCTCCTGCCAGAACGCATCAACGTCCTCCACGGCCTCCGGCGCGATATTGATAAGAAAATGATTGGGAGCATCATCCGGTAACTGGGCCTGCCAGTCCGCCAGCAGCGACGTACGCACCAGTATTAATGTGGCTGCGAGCATGAGCGTCATCGCAAACACAGCTATCTGGGACAGGCTGGCACGGCGATGCCGGTACAGGCCCACAAGTGCCAGACTCCAGGCGTTACCGCCACCACGAACCTTGCGCAGTGTTGCCACCAGCAGCCAGCCCACCAGGCCGAGCGCACCGAGCAGCAGTGCAAGCCCCCCAAGAAGAGAGACCACCAGAGCCAGTTCGCCGGCATACATCCAGACAAGCCCGAACACCGCCACAATGGCAATAATAATATCCGGCAAGGCTTCACGACCGGTTTCACCGGGCTGGCTGCGCAGTACACGCATGGCCGGTACATTCCGAAGCCGGCGGACCGGCGGGTAGGCGAAGGCGAACAGAGACACCAGCGCGGTCAGCAACGCAGGCACCAGCGCGGCTGGGTCAAGCTGGAAATCCACAGGCCGCTCCAGAACCTCGCTGAGCATTCGAATCAGCAGCCAGTAAAGCGGTATGGCCACCAAAAGACCACCAACAATACCGGTAACACCCCAGAGTGCCAGGCGTCTGAGATACAAACCGCCAATACCGGCCCCGCTCAGGCCAAGGGTTTTCAGTAGCGCTACGGTATCGCGCTGGGACAGGGCATATTGCCTGCTGGCAACGGCTACCGCCACAGCGGCGAGCAGAACCGCAAGGCTGCCGCCCAGTAGCAGAAATCGCTCGGCACGCTCGAGAGAACGGGAGAAGGTTTCACCATCCCGAACTCCTTCCCATTCATGGCTGGGCTCCAGCCGGGGTTGCAGCCATTGATAGTAAGATTCCAGCGAGGCTTCATCGCCGGCAAACAGGTAGACATACTCTACCCGACTGCCCTCCTGAACGACGCCGGTAGAGGAGACATCATCCACGTGCATCATCACTCTGGGCGCCAAAGCCGAAAGCCGGAAACCGCCATCGGGCTCTCGAATGAGCAGACCGGACACCTTAAGATTCAGATTCCCGACTTCCAGAGACTCTCCAAGTTCGAGATCCAGGAGTCTGAGCAAGCGCGGATTAATCCAGACCTCTCCGGGTCTGGGGCCCTGGTTAACCAGCTCTCTCGTTCCCTGTGGATCCCGTTGGATTTCAATGTCGCCCCTGAGCGGGTATTCATCGCTCACGGCCTTTACTGACACCAGTTGAAAATTATCCGCACCAAACACCATGGTGGAAAATTCCACCATTCGGCCGGTCTCCAATCCCTGATCGGACGCTTCCTGCAGCCAGGAATCCGGAATCGGACGGCCGTTCTCCGCTTCCAGCTGACGATCCGCCGCCAGGAACGAGCTGGCCGAAGATACCAGGGTACGCTGCAACTGGCTGGCGAACAGGGCAATGGTCGCAACCGTGGCAACGGCAATGATCAGGGCCGCCAGAACGACACGAACATCCCGTTCCCGCCAGTCCCGGCGGACCGACATGAGTTTTTTCGCAGCAGCCATCAGTGCGCCATCTCCTGAGCTGCTTCCGGTTCGGTAAGAACGCCGGCTTCAATGTGGAACTGCCGATTGCAGCGCGCCGCCAGGTGTTCGTCGTGGGTAACCATCACCAGCGTTGTGCCCTTCTCCCGGTTCAGTGCCATCAATAGGTCGGAAACTGCCTGCCCGGTGCGGTTGTCCAGATTACCGGTCGGCTCATCGGCAAACAGAATCAGCGGCTCAGAGGCGAACGCCCGCGCAATCGCTACCCGCTGCTGCTCACCCCCCGACAGCTGTCTTGGTGTGTGGGTCAGACGCTCGCCCAGGCCCACACGCTCCAGTAGCTCACGTGCTCTTTTTTCCGGTGAAGCCATGCCGGCAAGCTCCAGGGGCAACATAACGTTCTCGAGCGCGGTCAGCGCCGGTAACAGCTGGAAGGACTGGAAAACGAACCCGACCCGATGGGCCCGAAGCTTCGCCCGCTCGTCCTCACTGAGCTTGCTGATCGCCGACCCGTCCAGTTCGACTGTGCCTTCCGTTGGCGTATCAAGGCCCGCCAGCAAGCCCAAAAGCGTGGTTTTGCCGGAGCCGGAGCGCCCGACAATCGCTACGGATTCTCCCCGATTGATTTCAAGAGTGACCCCCTGCAAGATCGTGAGCGTATCGGTTTCAACACTGACACGGTGAGTCAGGTTATTGACCCGTAACATTGGGCTCTGGCTATCCGGGTTTATATTGGTCATCTGGTTCACGGAATCTCCCGATCCTGGGTCCTGAAAACGACTTAAAGGTGTATTGGTTGTCTATGCATACGGCATTGGTGTACGTCAGATCAATTCTTTTTCTCGTAGTTGCCCTGCTGGCACTGCCGGTAGCGGCCAGTCAAAGCACGCTACTGATTGTTGGCGATAGCCTCAGTGCGGCCTATGGCGTTCCCTCCGACACTGCATGGGTGCAGTTGCTGCGCAATCGGCTGGAGACCAATGGCATGACAGACTGGGAAGTGGTCAATGCCAGCATCAGCGGCGAAACCACCGATGGCGGTGCCCGCCGGCTGCCCGAACTCCTTGAGGAGAATGAACCCGAGGTGGTGATTATCGAGCTGGGTGGCAACGATGGCCTTCGCGGCTTCCCACCCAATGTGATCGAATCCAATCTCGCCTCCATGATAGAGAAGGTCCAGGGCTCGGGCGCGCGTGCCGTGCTGGTTGGCATGCAGATTCCACCGAACTACGGACAGCGGTATACCGAAATGTTCGCTGAAATTTACCCGAAGCTGTCAGACCGCTACGACACCGCCCTGGTTCCCTTTTTCCTGGACGGCATCTACAACCAGGACGGGCTGATGCAGGACGACGGGATTCACCCTACCGAGGAAGCCCAGGCCAAGCTGCTGGAAAACGTCTGGCCGGTGCTTAAGCCCATCCTGCAATAAGGCACGCTCAGATCAAACCCTGAAGGAAGGCCAAAGCGCGGCGCTCTGACCAGTAAAAGCCATCCTTCGCGTGCTCGACGAAGCCCACATGGCCGCCCCACCGGGGTGCTTCCAGGCGTACATGGGCGCCGAGCTGGCGCTTTGATTCCGGGAAGCACTGAGCTGACAGGAAAGGATCATCGGCGGCATTCACCATCAGCGCCGGCACCCTCACATCCCGCATCCGCCCCAGGGCCGAACACTGGGCCCAGTAGTCCCGGGCATCGCGGAAGCCATGAAGCGGCGCCGTGTAACGGTCATCAAATTCGTGAAAGCTACGGATATCGTCGAATCCCGAAACATCAATCAGGTCCGGAAACCTTTCCGCTTTGGCCTCCATTTTCACCTTAAGGTCCCGAAGAAAGCGCTGCATGTAGATCTTTCGGCTGGGTAGCGCCAGCATATCGGCGCTGCCGGCCAGATCGCAGGGAACCGAATAGGTAACCGCCCCGCAGATCCGGCTGTCCACCCGCTCTCCCTGCTCCCCCAGGTAAAGCAGCGTCAGATTACCCCCCATACTGAACCCCGACAGAAACAGGGTGTCGTATGTGCCGGCCAGACCATGATCAATTACCAGGCTGAGGTCTTCTGTGGCACCGCTGTGGTAAAACCTTGGCTGTCGGTTCATTACACCGCCGCAGGAGCGGAAGTTCCAGGCCAGAACGTCCCAGCCCTCCCGTAACAGGGCACGGGTAAGACCCAGCACATAAGGCCGGCGGCTGTGCCCTTCCAGCCCGTGAGACACGATGGCAAGGCGGTTACTGCCCTGCCGGTACCAGTCCAGGTGCAGTTCGTCGTCATCCGGTGTGGCGATGGTCTCCGGTTCCGGATCCACCATCGGCACTTTGCGAAACAGCGTCGGCCAGACAGACTGAACGTGGCCATTGCGCAACCACGGCGGTGGACGGTAGCGAAGAGTCCTGCTTTCGTACAATTTTTAGCCTTTCATATCAGGGGGTTGACCCCGTAAATCAAAGCGCTTAATATGCGCGCCACTTGAAGCTGTTCCCCGATAGCTCAGTTGGTAGAGCAACGGACTGTTAATCCGTTTGTCGCTGGTTCGAGCCCAGCTCGGGGAGCCACTTATTCCGAAATGCCGCTGTTTCTCACGAAGCAGCGGCATTTTTCGTTTACTACCTCAGAAGATCTGTTCGCGCTGCATAAATTCAGTCAGCACGCGGAACAGCGTGAACCCATCCTCGGTTCCGATCAGTTCCCGAATAGAGTGCATACCGAACTGTGGCACACCAATATCCAGTGTGGTCACCCCCAGATTTCCCGCCGTGAGTGGCCCGATGGTACTGCCACAGCCCATATCGCTGCGAACCACAAAGGTCTGGTGCGGCAAACCCAGTTCGTCACTGATGTGACGGTATACCGCTGCCGAGCGACTGTTGGTGGCGTAACGCTGGTTGTGGTTAACCTTGATCACCGGCCCCTGATTGAGAATCGGGCCATGATTCTCGTCGTGTTTATCCATGTAATTCGGGTGAATGCCATGGGCATTGTCCGCCGAGATCATCATCGAACGGGCAATGGCGCGAGCCTTGCCCGCGCCGGCCCAGCGGTCCAGAACCGCTGTCAGGAACGGTCCTTGTGCACCTTCGGCCGACATACTGCCAACTTCCTCGTGATCGTTGCAGACCAGCAACGCGGCTTCATCGCCAGAGGTTTTCAGCAGCGACTGGAGGCCAATGTAACAACTCAGCAGGTTGTCCAGGCGTGCCGAGGCGATGAAATCATCACGCAAACCAACAAACGACGCCTCCCGGGCATCGTAGAAGCTCAGCTCGTAGCCCAGAACCTTGCGGACACTGAGCCCGGATTCGGTTCTTACCTGTTGTGACAGCAAATCCACAAAGCTGGTTGTGTCGCTTTCCGGGACCTGCATCAGAACCGGTGGCAGATCGGTCTGGGGATTCACCGTGCGATTGCTGTTGGCTTCGCGATCGAGATGGATAGCCAGACTGGGAATGAAAGCCACCGGCTTACGGAAATCCACCAGGGTGTCCTGTACCTTGCCGTCCTCGTCCAGCACCGTCACCCGACCGGCCAGGGAAAGATCCCGGTCAAACCAGGGATTAAGCAAAACACCGCCATAAACCTCGACCCCCAGTTGGAAAAAGCCTTTGCGGCGAAGCTCCGGGTTCGGCTTGACCTTCAGGCAGGGGCTGTCGGTATGAGCACCCACCATTCGGACTCCCGAGGTAGTGACATCTTTGCTGCCGGTCCGGAACGCAACAATGGAGGAGCCATTGCGGACAACGTAATAGCCCTGTTTGCTGGCGAGCGACCAGTCTTCCCGCTCGTCTAGCTCCTGAAACCCGGCCGCACTGAGCCGTTGTTTCATGGTGTCGACCGCATGCCAGGGTGTGGGGGAAGTGTTCAGAAACTTCAATAAATCTTTGTTAAATTCAGCGTGTTCCATGATGTCCCTGATTAAAAGATAATTGCGCCAACAGTATGGCATGAAGCCGTAAAGCCTCATACTGGGTCAACGGACATTCCCTATAACCGGGTCACAAATCAACCATCACCGGGAGCCCAACGTGCCTGCACCGAGATTTCTCGACATTGAATACTGCCAGACCGACGACGCGCTTTTTCCCACCGCTATGGCCTGGTCGCTGGAAGACGGCCGAATGAAAACCGTGGTCATCGCCCCTTCCGATGATTGGCTCCCTGAAGACGGTGACCTCGGTGATATCGACCTGCTCTACCTGGAAGAACAGGGCGTGCCCCTCATCGAGCTGGCCCGGGAACTGCACCAGGACCTGCCAGACCAGACGGTGTTCGTGGACGGCCTTGATCCCGACGAGATTCTGGTGGACCTGATTTTCACGGCAGTGGGACAGGAGGCCCCATTTGAAATCGCGCCCATCAGTGAGCTTATTACCGGCCTGGACAGCGAAACCCTGGAAGATCGTCGTCGCCAGTTGCTGTTCGAGGAGAGCCTGGAACCTCAACTGCCCGAAAATGGCGTATACGCCCTGCTGCTGATGGCCAGGGAAGAAGGCCTGTTCGACGAAGACCTTTAACGGTGCAGAACAGACACAGGGAAGTGTGACACGGGTCGACGTAACAAACGGTTACACGAGGCAGAATCAGCCCGTATTCGCCTACGTCAGGAAGCCCGATAATAATGAACAAGGTTGTGCGAACGCTCGTCATCTGTCCGCTTGTCCCTACCCTGCTTCTCGCGTCGCAAGTCGCTTTGGCCCAGGAGACACCACGGGTGGACAAACATTACATCGGTCTGCTGGCAACCACTTACAACCACCGCACCATCGGTGAAAACACCAAGGAAACCGCCTGGGGCACGGGCGGAACCCTGGTGGTGGGTGGCCATATCACCGATCTGTTCCACGCCGAGCTTCGGGCCGGCGGCGGCTTCAAAGATGCCGAAGTCCCCAACAGTGACCTCACGCTGAGCGTTGATTACTACGCCAGCTGGTATATCGGGCTGCACTACCCCATCACCGACTACGCCAATGTTTACGGCCAGTTTGGCTTTTCCTATATCCAGGGTGAGGGCGAGATCAGCGACCCGGCGAATGACCGCAACAACCCCTTTCTGGACCTGGAAGGGGAGTTTCCGGACAGCGGCTTCAGCGTCAGTTGGATTGCCGGCCTGGACTTCGAAGTAATGGACGACACCTTTCTGGTGTTCGAGGGTGGAAAGCTCTTCGAAGACACCGCCACGGATGTGAATACCTTCCAGTTCTCCGGCGGCATACGCTACGAATTCTGAAATCGCTGCCACTGAATGTAGATCGGATTCCGATAAGGATGTAGGTCAGATCAGAATGTAGGTCGGATTAGCGAAGCGTAATCCGACAATCTATTGATACCCGATGCCGACGGTTCTTGTCGGATTACGCTTCGCTAATCCGACCTACTATTCGATAGCGGTTACGCCTTATGGCGAATATGCCAGCACCGGTGGATCCGTGCGTTGCGCTGAAAATCCTTGTCCAGGGTATCCCGGGTAACCTCGACAACCTCGAACTCGCTTTCCAGCGCCTCGTCCAACTTGAACCGCCGGAAGTTGTTGGAAAAGATCAGCAACCCATCAGAACTTAGCCGCGCCATGGCCTGCCTGACCAGCGTCGGATGATCCTTCTGGATATCCAGAACGCCCGCCATTCGAGCGGAATTCGAGAAGGTGGGCGGATCCATGAAGATCAGATCAAATCGCTGGTCCGCCGTTTTCCGGTCTGCCAGCCAGGCCAGGCAATCCGCCTGCTCGACCCGATGCTTCTTCGGATCAGCGCCATTCAGGGCCAGATTGTCCTCGGCCCAACCAACATAGGTTTTTGACATATCCAGGCTCAGGGACCGGCTGGCGCCTCCAACTACGGCATGAACAGTAGCCGCGCCGGTATAGCAGAACAGGTTCAGAAACCGCTGGTTTGCGGCGTGTTGCTGAATCCAGTGCCGCACCGGCCGATGATCCAGGAACAGGCCGGTATCCAGGTAATCCTTCAGGTTCACCTTCAGCACGCAGCCATGTTCGTGAACCTTGAAAAACTCGCCACTGGCCGCCTGCTTTTCATACTGGCTGGTGCCCGTCTGGCGCTGGCGCTGCTTGCACACCATGTCTTCACGTTCCACCCCCAGTGCCTCAGGAATCACTGCAAGGGCCTCGGCCAGGCGTTCACGGGCGGAACGTTCGTCCACCGATTTCGGGGCCGCGTACTCCTGAACGTGAACCCTGCCCTCATAGATATCGATTGCCAGAGCAAACTCCGGCATGTCGGCATCGTAAAGACGGTAGCAACCAATCCCCTGCTTTCTTGCCCATTGGCCAATGGTCTTCATATTCTTCTTGAGCCGGTTGCGGAGCATGGCCGCACGTTCCTCGTTGGCAATACGAGGAGTGATCTCACCGGGGATATCGGGGCCACGCGGGGTCATGGCGCTGGCGTCATTGATCTCGAACAACAGCAGTTGAGCGGGCAGTTTGCCGTTGAAAAGCCGGTATTGCTTGTAGCTCCGCAAACCGATGGACTTGCCGAATTCCGGGGCGCCGGTAAATACACCGAGACGCCAACCCGGAACTGCGCGTTTCACTGCATCACCCAGAGCCTGATACAGGGCACCCAACTCCCGGCGCTCGCTCAAGCGCTCACCATAGGGCGGATTGGTCAGCACCAGCCCCTTTCCGGACCAGTCACCCTCCAGACTCAGCGCATCAACCGCCCGGGCTTCAACGTGGACGATACTCTCCAGCCCGGCTCTCTGAATGTTTTTCCAGGCAGTCGCGATAACCCGGCTGTCCTGGTCAAAGCCCGCCAGTTTCGGGATGCGCCCCTGTTTGCCCTCATGGGCACGGCGCTCAGCTTCCTGGCGCAGGGACAACCAGAGTTCCGGCTGATGGCCGGGCCATTTTTCAAAGCCGAACCGCTCCTGCTTGCGGCCAGGCGCCATGTCCAGTGCCATCATGGCGGCTTCAATGACAAGCGTGCCGGACCCACACATCGGATCCACGAAATCGCCACCGGCCGAGGCAATCTCGGGCCAGCCTGCGCGCATCAGCAATGCCGCGGCCAGGTTTTCTTTCAGAGGGGCTACGCCTTTGTCAGTGCGGTAGCCACGCATGTGGAGGCTGTGACCACTGAGGTCGATGCCCAGAGACAGTCGTCCGCGATTGAGGCGGGCGGAGACAATCACATCGGGGTTCTTGGCATCTACCGAGGGACGTGCCCCGCCGTTGGCCTGAAACCGGTCAACAATGCCGTCCTTTACCCGTTGCGCGCCGTACTGAGTATTCCGGATGGCCTCATTCTGACCGAGAAAAGTCACCCGGAAGCTACCATGCACCGGGATATGCTGCTGCCAGTCCATGTGCACAACGCCGTCATAAAGCTGGTCGCCACTGTTGGCATCCACTTCATCAATATGAAGGATCACCCGGTTGGCAAGGCGCGACCAGAGGCACGCGCGGTAGCCCCCTTCCAGAGAACCTTCTACCCAGACTCCAGCCGGCGCATTGCGCACGGTTTCCAGACCAAAGGTGCTGAGCTCGTCCGCCAGAAGGTACTCGACCCCCTTCGGGCAGGTTACGAAAAATACAGATTTGGACAAGTTCAACTCCTGGTTCAGCGAAGACTGTTGGTAAGTTTCCGGAATACTGGACGTTCCGAAATCGGCGGTCTTTTTTTAGTTCACATAACTATAAAAAAAGCGTCACATAGATGAAATAATTAGTGTACATCCGCGCAAGGTTCGACTTACCTTGTAATTGACGCGTCGTTCCGGAAGGTAAAAAGCCTTCCGTTAACAGGATCCTGACTGCTCTGGCTTGAGCTGACAATAGGGGGTTATCCCGGAGCGGGTAACACTTGTCGCAGCCACTGCAGATGTGTACACGCTTGTTCTGTTAATCCATCAGTGAGGAACGGCATGAAAAGACAGAAAAGAGACATGTACGCTCGTGCATACAAGCGGGGTTATCTCGCTGGCGTGTCCGGTAAATCCAAAGACAGCTGCCCGATTGAACAGGCGGAAGTTCGCCAGGAATGGCTGAACGGGTGGCGAGAAGGCCGCACAGATCAATGGGAGGGCATGACCGGCGTATCCGGCATCCACAAACTGGCTAACGTTACGACGGCGTGAGGCCTGAACTAACCCCGAATCTTAATCTGATCTTTTTTCTATACAATTTGACGCAGTACTCAGAGCAACCCAAATGGGGCCTCCCGCCCCATACCATGCGATGAAGCGCCACGGGGTTCATTCCCCGCTCGGGCCCGCTAAGCGGGCCCACCTTCGTTTCAGGGCACGGCAAATCACTTCACCTGCCGGATCGCCTCAACCGCTTCCTTTATCAATTCCGGCCCGCGGTAAATAAACCCGGTGTAAATCTGGACAAGTTTGGCACCGGCCCTGACCTTCTCTGCCGCGCTCTCGCCGTCGGTAATACCACCCACGCCAATAATCGGCAGTGACTCCCCCAGCTCAGCGTAAAGCCCTTTAATGACCCTGAGAGACGCTTCCCGAACCGGCGCTCCGCTGAGGCCACCTGCTTCATTTGCATGGGCGTGACCCGCCACCGCATCACGGCTGATGGTTGTGTTGGTTGCAATGACGCCATCCAATCCGGTCTCCCGTAGTGCCGATGCCACAAAGCGAATACCCTCATCGTCCATGTCCGGAGCTATCTTCACAGCCACAGGCACATACCGGCCATGTTGCTTCTCACACTTGAGCTGCTCATCCTTGATCGCTTCGAGCAGACCCTTCAGGGAATCGCCAAACTGCAGATCCCGCAGCCCGGGCGTGTTGGGCGAGGATACATTCACCGTGATGTAATCGGCCCGGGTATAGACAGCCGATATTCCCTTCCGGTAATCCGACTCTGATTGCTCGTTGGGGGTATCCTTGTTCTTGCCGACATTGATGCCCAGCACGCCCCTGTAGCGGCGCCTGTCCACTCGCGCAAGCAGATGATCCAGACCCTCGTTGTTGAAGCCCATCCGGTTGATGATGGCCTGGTGTTCCGGCAGCCGAAACATTCGCGGTTTGGGGTTTCCGGGCTGCGCCAGGGGCGTGACCGTACCCACTTCGATAAACCCGAAGCCCAGGGCGCCAAGCGCATCAAGGTGATCGGCGTTCTTGTCGAGGCCCGCCGCGAGGCCGACAGGGTTCGGGAAATCCAGCCCCATAACATTCACTGGCAATGAATCTATCTTTGGCGAAAAAGCGCTCAAAACACCCAGTCGGTTCGCAAGATCCAGCCCGTTCAATGCAATATTGTGAGCCTGCTCCGGCGGTAGGCGGAAAAGCAGGTTGCGGATAACGCCGTACATCTGAAAAAACTCCCCTGATCCAAGTGGGCGGAGTATACCGGAAGTTTTCCACAGCATCCCGGGATAGAACCAAATCAGCTGTAAATGACTGTATCATGGCAGTCTCGTGACCTTTTCCACGGAATCTGTGGATAACCCTGTTGAAAATCCCGGGGCAATGGTTGCCATCCCTTGATAACTGCGCCGATCTACAAATTGATCATTTTTTAACCAGTTATTTTTTTGTTTAATTTCATGGGGTTATATATTTTTTTCTCACCTGTCGACAAATACTAAACAAAATGTTACCCGGTCACGGTTCTGCAATGATGTGTATAAATCACTTGAAATCCCTTCGTCGGGCCACCCCTGCCAAACTCTCTGGCAATAACGTTATACTGGCACCTGTCTTCTGATCAGGAGTGCTGCAATGCAAGGGCCGATTTCCCCCGCTCAACAGAACCGGGAAAACCTCTCGATTGAAATGAGAGCGGCTTCGCGAGTCACAATTATCGGAATGATTCTCGATGCCGTGCTCGGTGTCATTAAAGTCATTGCAGGTGCTCTTTTTCATTCCCAGGCGCTACTGGTAGACGGCATTCACTCCTTTACCGACGTTGCCTCGGACCTGGTTGTTCTCGGCGTTATGAAGGTATCCCGCCAGGAACCGGATGATGATCACCCCTACGGTCATCAACGGATCGAAACCTTTGGCACCCTGGTTCTTGGCAGTATTCTGATTGCGGTTGGCGCTGCACTGGCCTGGGAAAACATCTTGCGACTGATCGAAGGTGGAGTGGATACCGTTCCGGGTTGGCCGGTATTGGTGGCCGCAGCGGTGTCCGTGGCCGGCAAGGAATGGATTTTCCGATACACCCGCCATGTTGGTCTGAAAATTCGCTCGGATCTGATCATCGCCAACGCCTGGCACAGCAGAACCGATGCGTTTTCGTCTGTCGTCGTCCTGATTTCCACCGCTGGTGCCATGCTCGGTATGGTTTGGCTGGATGTATTTGCGGCGGTGGTGATTGCAGGGATCATTATCCACATCGGCTGGAAGTTCACCTGGGACAGCGTCAAAGAGCTGGTTGATACGGGCCTGTCCCAGGAAGACACCGAGTTGCTCAAAAATATCGCCCGTGACACCGACGGTGTGCGTAACGTCCACGAGCTCCGCAGCCGTCGCATGGGCCATGATATTCTGCTGGATATCCATCTGGTGGTACGGCCGGAAATCAGCGTCTCGGAGGGGCATCAGATCGGGATGCAGGTGGTCTCGGGGATGCGAGATGCCCTGGACAACATCCGGGACATCAATTTCCACATCGACGCCGAAAACGACGAAGACCAACCCCTGACTTCGGAGCGCCTGCCCTCACGTGAAGACATCCGCGCCACCCTGGCTCAACACATTGGTGAACTTCCCCACCACAGCCGTCTGCGGCTTCACTACCTGAAGAACAGGGTGCACCTGGAACTATTCCTTGAGGAGCACACTGAAGATACCGTGTTCACTTCTGCAAACATCAAGGACCAACTGCGGGACTACCCCTGGTTTGGCAGTATCCGGGTGTGGGTGGCCGGGCCCTGAGAGCGCGGCCCGTGGCCTTTACCGGCGCCGGTTCTCTTCCATCCTTGAAAGAAACTCCTGCATGATCAGGGTGTAGAGCTCGCCTCCCAGGAAGCGGTCTTCCACACCGGCATCAATGCTCGGGTTGTCGTTGACTTCGATCACGGCAACCCGGTTGCCGGACTGTTTGATGTCCACGCCATAAAGCCCGTTGCCAATCAGCTTCGTGGCATTCAGCGCCGCCTGGATCACGTTTCTCGGCACCTCGTAGGTGGGCATGGTCTCGAAGCCACCGCTCTCACTCTCGGATTCGCCGTGCTGGTATATCTGCCAGTGCCCTTTCACCATCATGTATTTGCATGCATAGATGGCCCGGCCACCCAACACACCAATACGCCAGTCGTAATCCGTGTACAGGTATTCCTGGGCCAGCACCAGGGCCGACTGTTTGAACAGATCCCTGAGACCGGCACGAAGGCTCTTCTCGTCCTCTGCCTTGGTAACCCCACGGGAAAACGCGCCATCCGGAATCTTGATGACGACCGGGAAGCCCAGTTCACTGATGACCTGCTCTACTGCATTCTTCTGGTCTTTCGACAGAATCAGCGTCTTGGGCGTGGGCACCTTGTTGTTCTTCAACAGATCCGCAAGGAACACCTTGTTGGTGCATTTCAGGATCGATACCGGGTCATCAATAACCACCATCCCCTCAGCGGCCGCCTTACGGGCAAACCGGTAGGTGTGGTGGTCAATGGCGGTGGTTTCCCGGATGAACAGGCCATCGTATTCTGGCAGGCGCATATAATCCCGTCGGGTAATCTGCTCAACATTGATACCCAGCTTGCGACCGGCCTTCTCGAACCGCTTCAGGGCCACCTTGTCACTCGGCGGCATTTCCTCATCGGGATTGACCAGCACCGCCAGATCATAGCGGTAGCGACGGCGGGTTCGGGGCTTGCGCCATACCATGCTACTGAAACGATCCAGGGCTGCAGCGAACACGTCCTGCTCCTGCTCACCCAGATCCGCCGGGGCGGCCGGCTTCATGGACTCGATCTGCCACTGCTTGCGACGTTTGAAGACAATCTCGAGAATCGGACACGGGAAACGCTCGAACAGCGCCCGGGCAACCGGCTTCAGATCCGGATGCTCAGCCTGGCCAAAATAGGTTCGAATCCGGACTTCATGGGTGGCTGCGCGCTCATCACTGGCTGGATCAATGGCCGAACCGGCGGCTTCGAGCCAGTTGATCACACTTTCATCAAGCTCTTCCAGCTCAAGGGAAAACAGCCCCTTTCGGCCAAGATCGTTAAGAGTCATTACCGAGGGCACGACGTGATGTCCACGGGCTTCCGCCAGGAGTGAGCAGTAATACCCCTTACTCAGATAGCGAGCGCTCTGACACAGGTTGATGACCCTTACCCGGCTGGCAGGCGGAGCTGAGAACTGGAGGTACTGATCAAACGTCAGCACATCCTCACTGGGGTAATAGGGCGCCCAGTCTTTGGCGCGGTCCACTACGATAAGCAATCGGGACATTAAAGGCGTTCCTCCCTGGAAGGTCTGGCCTGTGGTAATGGAGGCAACAATACGCCGGTCACGATCGGCGCACAATCGGCGAATAATGCGTGCTTTTACGCATCCTTGCGGTCTTTGCGTTCCCCCTGCTCTCACCCATAATAGCCGAATACGGGAAGCCCACCAGCATGCCCTCCAAGCTCTTCTCAAGGCCGCATCTCAATGCCTGATTTTCAGCTCCGACAAGCCACCAGCAAGGATCTCGACGCCCTGGTTGCGCTTGAAAACCGGTGTTTCACAGAGGATCGCCTTTCGAGGCGCAGCTTTCGCCGTTTCCTGGAGATGCCGAGGGACCGATTGATTGTTGCTGTAGCAGATAGCGAACTGGTGGGCTATTGCCTGGTGCTGATGAGTGCTGCCACCCGGCTGGCGCGGATTTACTCCATTGCGGTGTCACCGGCTGTCCGGGGCCAGGGTGTGGGCGAGAAGCTGGTGCATGAGGCAGAATCCGAAGCGGTAGACGCTGGCCGGATTATCATGCGCCTTGAGGTCCGTGAAGATAATAAAGGCGCCATCGCCCTCTACAAGCGGCTGGGTTATCGCCAGTTTGGCACCTACCGGGATTACTACGAGGATCACGGCGACGCCCTGCGCTTTGAGCGCCGGATCCTGTTCTACGAGCCTTCAAGGGATTTTCCGGCGGTTCCCTATTACCCGCAGACCACAGAGTTTTCCTGCGGCCCGGCAGCACTGATCATGGCCATGGCCGCCCTGGATGAGAGCCAACCGCTCACAACCCTGGAAGAACTCAAGCTCTGGCGGGAGGCGACCACCATATTCATGCTCGCCGGCCATGGCGGCTGCGGACCGCATGGACTGGCTCTGGCTGCCTGGAACCGGGGCTTTGAAGCCAGCGCATGGATCAGCATGGAAGGTGCCCTGTTCAAGGACACCGTCAGAAGCGAGGATAAGAAGCGGGTTCTGGAACTGGTCCACGAGGGCTTTCTGCACGACATCGGCCAGACCGGCATCCAGCTACACCACGACCCGCTGACCCTGGAAGCCATGGAAGAGGCGCTGCATGAGGGCCGGGTTCCGGTGATCCTTATCAGCACCTGGCAACTGAATCGAAGCCGCGTTCCACATTGGGTGACCGTGTGCGCGATGGATGACCAGTTTGTGTACCTGCACGATCCGGAGATCGATGCCGAGGCCGGCGAAACCGTCGCCGACAAACAATACCTGCCAGTCGATAAACGGGTATTCAGCCAGATTTCACGATACGGAAGAAATCAGCCGCTGCAGGCGGCAGTGATCGTAGGGCCGAAGCGGTAACACTGAGGCTGAAGAGAGCCGGGTTCGTAAGTCAAATTCAGACTAACCCGTCCGCAGCGCCGCCTCTTTCAGCTCGGCGATCTCGTCCCGCAGACGTGCAGCCGTTTCGAAATCCAGCTCGGACGCGGCCTTGTACATTTCATCCTCAAGCCGGGACACCTCCTTGAGGACTTCTTCTGGCGATCGATTGCCAGTCTTGGCCCGATATTGCTCTGCCTCTTCCGCCGCTTTCTGTCCCGGGCGCTCGGCCTTGCGACGGCCTCGACCGCCACCCCCGGCGCCTTCCATAATGTCGGCAATCTTTTTGTTCAGGCCCTGCGGAGTAATGCCATGCTCATCATTATGGGCCTGCTGCTTCGCGCGCCGACGCTCGGTTTCATCAATGGCCCTCTGCATGGATCCTGTGATTCGGTCACCGTACAGAATGGCCTTACCATGAACGTTTCGCGCGGCACGGCCAATGGTCTGAATCAGTGAACGCTCGGACCGCAGGAACCCTTCCTTGTCGGCATCCAGAATGGCCACCAGCGAGACCTCGGGCATGTCCAGGCCTTCCCGCAACAGGTTGATGCCCACCAGCACATCGAATTCGCCCCGCCGAAGGTCCCGGATAATCTCCACACGTTCCACGGTGTCGATGTCCGAATGCAGATACCGGACCTTGATGTCGTGCTCCATCAGGAAGTCAGTGAGATCCTCCGCCATACGCTTGGTCAGCGTTGTCACCAGAACCCTTTCCTTCACTTTTACCCGGGCATTGATCTCGGAAAGCAGGTCGTCCACCTGGGTAGAAGCCGGACGCACCTCAATTTCCGGATCCAGCAGACCAGTGGGTCGGACCACCTGCTCCACTACCTGCCCGGCGTGCTCGGCCTCGTAGTTGGCCGGCGTAGCCGACACAAAGATCATCTGGGGCGCAATCCGCTCCCATTCCTCAAACTTCATGGGCCGGTTATCCAGAGCCGATGGGAGGCGGAAACCATACTCCACCAGCGTTTCCTTACGGGAACGGTCACCTTTGTACATGGCACCGATCTGGGGAATGGTCACGTGGGACTCGTCCACCACGAGCAAGGCGTTGGGTGGCAGATAATCAAACAGTGTCGGTGGTGCCTCACCGGGGCGGCGACCGGAGAGATAGCGCGAGTAGTTCTCGATGCCGTTGCAGTAGCCCAGCTCCAGCATCATTTCGATGTCGTACCGGGTACGCTCTTCCAGTCGCTGAGCCTCCACCAGGCGGTTGTTGTCCCGCAGCTGCTGCAAACGCTCATCCAGCTCCACCTTGATATACTCAACCGCATCAAGCACCGTTTGCCGGGGCGTCACATAATGGGATTTCGGGTAAATGGTAACCCGGGGCACACGGCGAAGAACCTCACCGGTCAAAGGGTCGAAATAGCTGAGATTTTCCACCTCGTCATCGAACAGTTCGATGCGGATGGCCTCTTTCTCGGATTCGGCCGGGAAGACATCAATCACATCGCCGCGCACCCGGTAATTCGCCCGGTGAAACTCAACATCGTTACGGGTGTACTGAAGCTCTGCGAGGCGGCGGAGAATGAACCGCTGGTCTATCTGATCGCCACGGTCCAGATGCAACATCATCTTCAGGTAGGACTGGGGATCACCCAGGCCGTAGATAGACGAAACCGTTGCCACAATGATGGCATCGGGTCTTTCCAGCAATGCCTTGGTGGCAGACAGTCGCATCTGCTCGATATGCTCGTTGATGGAGGCGTCTTTCTCGATAAACGTATCCGACGAAGGCACGTAGGCTTCGGGCTGGTAGTAGTCGTAGTAGGAAACGAAATACTCCACCGCGTTGTCGGGAAAGAATTCCTTGAACTCACCATAAAGCTGCGCCGCCAGGGTCTTGTTATGGGCCATGATGATCGTTGGCCGTTGAACTTCCTGGATGACATTGGCGATGGTGAAAGTTTTACCGGAGCCGGTAACCCCCAGCAACGTCTGATGAGCGAGACCGGAATGAATGCCATCCACCAGCCCCTCGATTGCCGTGGGCTGGTCACCCGCTGGCTGGAACGGTGAATCCACCTTGAACACACCTTCTCTGGCGGAAACATTTGCCTGATTACTGGCCATAACTGGCGGAAACCTCCGGTAAAACCGATGCAGGGGCAAAGCAGCCCCTACCATGAGAGAAATTTAGCGATACACTGGCTTCATGATACCATCAGTGCGATCGACGGCTGGGCGTAAATCAGCCAGCAGCTCTGGCACCCGGCGGTCGCAGCCCTATCAGACGCAGCTTTAAGGAGCGCAAGTTTGGACCTTCAACTTTCCAGCCGAGTACAGGCTATCAAGCCCTCTCCCACCCTCGCAGTCACCAACAAGGCCGCGGAACTCCGCGCAGCAGGCCAGGATATTATCGGCCTGGGTGCCGGCGAGCCGGACTTCGACACACCTGATCACATCAAACAGGCAGCCATTGAAGCCATCAATAACGGCCAGACAAAATACACAGCCGTGGATGGTACGCCAGCCCTGAAAAAAGCGATTATTGCGAAGTTCAAACGGGACAACGGCCTGGATTACGAAGCCAACCAGATACTGGTCAGCAGTGGTGGCAAACAGAGCTTTTTCAACCTCGCACTTGCCACACTGAACCCGGGTGACGAAGCCATCATCCCTGCTCCGTACTGGGTGTCCTACCCGGATATGGTGCTGGTGGCTGAAGGCAAACCGGTGATTATCGAAACCGGTGCTGAAACCCGCTTCAAGATTACGCCGGAACAGCTGGAAAACGCCATCACCGAGCGTACCCGCCTGTTCGTGATCAACAGCCCCTCGAACCCGAGCGGCATGGCCTACACCCTGGAAGAGCTGCAGGCCATCGGCGAGGTGCTGAAGAAGCACCCGAACATCATGATCGCCACTGACGACATGTATGAGCCGATCCTCTGGACCGGCAAGCCGTTCTGCAACATCCTGAACGCCACGCCAGAACTGTATGACCGCACCTTCGTCCTGAATGGTGTATCCAAAGCCTACTCCATGACGGGATGGCGTATCGGTTATGCTGCCGGCCCGGCGAAAATCATCGGCGCCATGAAGAAGATCCAGTCTCAGAGCACCTCTAACCCGGCCTCCATCTCCCAGGCGGCGGCTCAGGCTGCGCTGGATGGCGATCAGGCCTGTGTGGGCGAGATGGTCAAGGCATTCAAGGAACGCCACGACTGGCTGGTAGCGGCCCTGAACAAGCTGCCGGGCGTTGAGTGCCTGAACGGCGACGGTACTTTCTATGTGTTCCCGAGCTTCCAGGGCGCCATTGATGCCGATTCCAGCGTCAGCACCGACGTTGAGTTTGCTGAGAAACTGCTGACCGACGCCGGCGTGGCACTGGTCCCGGGCTCAGCCTTCGGCTGCCCCGGCCACATGCGCCTGAGCTTTGCCACCAGCATGGATAACCTGGAAAAGGCTGTTGAACGTCTGCAGAAAGCGCTTGGCTAAAAAGTTCTGGCCAGGGGTTGACGGGGCGGTATTGCCAACTTAATATACGCGCCTCGTCACACGACGACGTTCCCCGATAGCTCAGTTGGTAGAGCAACGGACTGTTAATCCGTTTGTCGCTGGTTCGAGCCCAGCTCGGGGAGCCACTATTCTGAAAGCCCGCTAATTCTTTGAGTTAGCGGGTTTTTTATTGCCTTCCTTTTTTGTATTACGTTTTTAACCACATCTTAGGAGTTGATGCGTGCTCCTGCCCTAGCATGCTTGTTGGCGGGACTGGTGCGGCTGTCATGGCTTTCCAAAACACGCTACAAGCACCCCTTCGGGGTCCAGCCTGCAATCACAGATTGCAGTCGTTCGGCTGTCGCATGAAGCTTCGCTTCATAAACGCTCGACCTCACCCATGTGCGCTTGTTTCGGGCCGTCCATGGCCCTCTACAGTTTTGGAAAGCCATGACAGCCACACCGTTCTGACCGTGAAGTTATCTGGAAAACGAACACCAAACCTTGTGAAAGCGGGTAACCCGTAGGTCGGATTAGCGCAGCGTAATCCGACAAACACGCTGACTGCCTAATTAGCCTGAATCGTCGGATTACGCTGCGCTAATCCGACCTACTCTTTGTTGCGGCCAGATACTTCTGAGAAGTCGGAAGAGGTGGTGTGGGGCCTCCCTCCCAAAAATGGCTGTGGCCAAGGATGGCCACAGCCAAGCGCACATGGATGTGCTCGTAGCGGTTTTTGGGAGGGAGGCCCCACACCACCAGACTCCAAACCATGCAGGCTAGGAGCCCAAATCAGATAAGAACCTAGAACCTAGGCGCCAACAACCTCAGCGTGAATAGCCTCCAGGGCAGCCAGCGGGTCATTTGCCTGGGTAATGGGACGACCGATAACCAGGTAGTCGGAACCAGCTTTGAGGGCATCCTTGGGCGTCATGATGCGCTGCTGGTCGCCTTTATCGGCCGTCAGCGGCCGGATACCCGGTGTGATCAGTTTGAAGTCGGCGCCCTGCTCGGCTTTGAGCTTCGGCGCCTCTTGCGCGGAGCAGACCACTCCGTCGAGGCCGCAGTTTTTGGTGAGGGTCGCCAGACGGGACACCTGGGCTTCCGGGGAATCGGTGATGCCAATGCCGGCCAGGTCGTCGGCGTTCATGCTGGTGAGAACGGTGACGGCGATCAACAGCGGGCGATCCGTGCCGAAAGTTTCCAAGCGCTCCCGGCAGGCGGTCATCATTTTCTCGCCGCCGGAGGCATGAACGTTCACCATCCAGACCCCCAGATCAGCCGCGGCTGCCACGGCTGCCGATGTGGTGTTCGGGATATCGTGGAATTTCAGGTCCAGGAACACGTCAAAGCCACGCTTCTGCAGCCCCTCCACCAGTTGCGGGCCAGAGCGGGTGAACAGCTCCTTGCCCACTTTCAGGCGGCACTTGGCCGGGTCCAGTTTGTCGACCAGTTCAAGGGCCGGGTTCTGGGAGGGAAAGTCGAGGGCGACGATGATCTTGGGATCGTTAGCGGTTTGCACGTTTCACTTGTCCTGCGGAAATTCGGTAAAGGTTTATTCGGCTTCAACACCCTGGATCGGGCGGACGGTTTCCCACTGCTTGCAACTCGGGCACAGCCAGTGCAGCTGACGACCTGAGAAACCGCAACTGACGCAGCGATAGACCGGACGGTTGGCCAGTATGAGGTGGCCAATACGGCTCACCAGCCTGCCCTCATCGGTGGTCATGCCTTTTTCGTAGCCGGCCATTTCAACCAGCCTGAGCAGGCCCCGCACACTGGGGCGCGTTTCCAGCTCCCGTCTCAATAAATCGATGGCGGCCGGCCTGCCGGACGCACGCTCGACCGACTCCACAAGAGCCAGCAGCAGACTGGTGCTCGGATAGTTTTCATAGAGTTTGCGCAGCTTCTTCGCAAGCCGGCCGATATCGCCGTGTTCATGCTCGAGCTTCATTAAACGGTCGATCGCTTCCGGCCCGAATTCGGCGTTCTGGTCAAACACTTTCAGGCACTGGTTGCCGGCTTCGCGATAACTGCCCTGACGAACCAGAAGCTTCATCAGAATCAGGTTGGCCCGCACGCAGGAGCGGTCATAATCGAGCGCTTCCTTGGCCAGCTTCTGGGCCGCCCAACGGTCGTCCTGTTTCAGGGACTCCTCAGACAGCTCGCAGGTAAGATAGGCCAACACCTTGAACATGGCCGGGTCGGCGTCGCCTCTGGTCAGCGTCCGCGCCACTTCAGCGGCTTTGGCCCACTCTTTTTCCTGCTGGTAAAGGTCAATGAGTTGCTGGGAGGAATGCCGCCCATACTCCTTGTCGCCCATCAGCTGGTGCAACAGTGCCTCTGCGCGGTCGAGCAAACCCGCATTGAGATAATCCCGGGCAAGCTCAAGAGTTACCTGTGGCGAGAAGCGTGGAGGCAGCTCGGGCCTGGCCAGCAGATTCTGGTGGATCAATATGGCCCGGTCTGTTTCGCCCTTGTTGCGGAAATGACTGCCAATCGAAAGGTGAAGACTTACCGTGTCTTTGTTGACCGCAAGAGATTGGACGAAATTTTCAACAGCCTGGTCGGAGTAGTTGGTGAAAAGGAACTGGAGACGGTCCTTCACCGATTCCTCATCGGAAATCGTTTTGCCGGATCGGCTGTCATTGCTTCCCAGCCGGCCCACAAGCCAACCGACGGCGACTGCAACTGTCAGCAGCAGCCACTGAAGTACCATATCCATTAAAGAGTCCGGTCGTTCTGGGCCCTGGATTTCTCCAATGCCTGCTCGGCGCGATCAAGTCGTTTCTGAAGGGTTCGCCGGGACACCGAGGTGCGGACGGTAGCCAGCATGGTCATCAGCACACCAACAAGGGCACCGACAACGAACGCCATGATAATCCAGACGGCAACACCATGGGGCTGGGTTTCAAACAGCAGGAAGTTGAGGGAGACTGCCATTTGATTGTTGAGCGAGAATACCAGTGCCAGCAGAACCAGGACCAAAACCAACAGAATAATGAGGATCTTCTGCAATCCTGCCATAGCGATAGCACTCCCAAAGGGCTTGAATGCCCGAATTATACGCGTTCCCTGAGCAGCTGTTAAAAGCCTTTCTTCAAGCTGTCGTTGACCTGCTCTCTCAATTCCTTGCCAGGCTTGAAGTGCGGCACATATTTGGCTGGAAGCTGGACAGCCTCACCGGTCTTGGGATTGCGCCCGGTGCGCGCGGCCCTGTGGTGAAGGGAAAAACTGCCAAATCCCCGGATTTCTATTCTCTGACCATCGGCAAGCGACTGGGACATGTGCTCAATGATGGTTTTTACAGCCAGTTCGACATCTTTAACGGAGAGCTGGGTCTGCTTGGAAGCAATCAGCTCGACCAGTTCGGACTTCGTCATGAGGCGTTTCCCTCTTTCATTTTTATTCGGCCGTCGGTTACCGGATTCCCATGACTACCTAGTTTAGCCAAACCAGAAAAAAACACAAAAAAAACGGGCTCTTAGAGCCCGTTTTTTTCGCACCAACCGGAGGATCAGTCCTTGTTGGCGTTTTGCTGCTGCATCTGCTCCTTGATGAGATCACCGATGGTGGTCGCACCAGAGGAAGTTTCCGCAGTTTTGGTCCGCACGTTTTCCAGTGCCTGCTTGTCGTCCTCAACATCTTTGGACTTCACAGACAGGTTGATGATGCGGTTCTTGCGGTCGATGCTGATGATCTTCGCTTCAACTTCTTCGCCTTCCTTCAGCGCGTTGCGTGCATCCTCAACACGGTCACGGCTGATTTCAGAGGCTTTCAGTACCGCTTCAACTTCGTCGTTCAGGGCAATGGTAGCTGCCTTGGCATCAACTGCAGACACGGTGCCCTTAACAATAGAGCCCTTGTCGTTCAGCTGTACAAACTCGGCGAACGGATCGCTTTCGAGCTGCTTGATACCCAGGGAGATGCGCTCGCGCTCCGGATCAACAGACAGGATAACGGTTTCAACTTCGTCACCCTTCTTGTATTCACGAACCGCTTCTTCGCCAGTCTCGTTCCAGCTGATGTCAGACAGGTGAACCAGACCGTCGATGCCGCCATCCAGGCCGATGAAGATACCGAAGTCAGTGATTGACTTGATCTTGCCGGAGATGCGGTCGCCCTTGTTGAAGTTGCTGGAGAAATCTTCCCACGGGTTGGATACACACTGCTTGATACCCAGGGAGATACGACGACGCTCTTCGTCGATATCCAGAATCATCACGTCCACTTCGTCGCCTACCTGGACAACCTTGGACGGATGGATGTTCTTGTTGGTCCAGTCCATTTCGGAAACGTGAACCAGACCTTCAACACCTTCTTCCAGCTCAGCAAAGCAGCCGTAGTCGGTCAGGTTGGTAACGCGTGCCTTGACCTTGGAACCTTCCGGGTAACGACCCTTGATATCAACCCAGGGATCTTCGCCCAGCTGCTTCAGGCCGAGGGAAACACGGTTACGCTCACGGTCGAACTTCAGGACCTTAACGCTGATTTCGTCGCCAACATTCACGATTTCGCTCGGATGCTTGATGCGCTTCCAGGCCATATCGGTAATGTGCAGCAGGCCGTCAACACCACCCAGATCCACGAATGCGCCGTAGTCGGTCAGGTTCTTGACGATACCCTTGATTTCCATACCCTCGGTCAGGGTTTCCAGCAGAGCTTCACGCTCGGCACTGTTCTCAGCTTCCAGAACGGCGCGGCGGGAAACAACCACGTTGTTACGCTTCTGGTCGAGCTTGATAACCTTGAATTCGAGTTCTTTGTTCTCCAGGTGCGCGGTGTCGCGAACCGGGCGAACGTCTACCAGCGAGCCAGGCAGGAAGGCACGGATGCCGGCCAGATCGACGGTGAAACCACCCTTGACCTTACCGTTGATGATACCCTTAACCACTTCCTCAGCTTCGAAGGACTTCTCGAGTACCTTCCAGGCTTCTGCACGCTTGGCCTTTTCACGGGACAGACGGGTCTCACCGAAGCCGTCTTCCACAGCGTCGAGAGCTACATCGACAACGTCGCCGATAGCAATTTCCAACTCGCCTTTTTCGTTAAGGAACTGGGAGGCGGGGATAACGCCTTCGGACTTCAGTCCGGCGTTAACGGTGACCCAGTCGTTATCGACGTCTACAACGGTTCCCTGGACGATGGAACCTGGCTGCATGTCAATTTCTTTCAGGCTTTCTTCAAAAAGATCCGCAAAGCTCTCGCTCATTATGAGTCCTATATGATCAACGCAAGTGTACTCCGTGCCACCAGCAACACGGTCTGTTAACAAGTTCCGGACTAAGCCTGTGGCTGGCAGATAGCGCTACGTCCGGCATTTCAACGACAAAAAGGTGTAGTCAGGCCTGACCTGCTGCGGCCATACACCTGTCCAACACCTCTTCTATACTCAACCCCGTAGAATCAATGACTTGCGCATCATCTGCGGGCTTGAGGGGGGCTGCGGAACGGTTCATATCCCGTTCATCACGAACCCGTATCTCCTCTAAAAGGGCGTCAATATTAACATCGACACCCGCGTCCTTCAACTGACTATAGCGTCTCTGCGCCCTCTCCTCGGCGCTTGCCGTCAGGAAGATCTTTACCGGCGCATCCGGAAAAACCACCGTTCCCATATCACGACCATCGGCCACCAGGCCCGGAGCCTGCCGAAAGTCGCGCTGGCGCTGCAAAAGAGCGTCCCGGACCGACTGAATCACGGCCACCTTCGAGGCATTATCGCCAGCCGATTCTGTACGTATATCTGCGGTCACATCCTGCCCGGCCAGAATGACCTTGATCGGCTCCCCC